>PVBE011696056.1_pt1 | contig 113566 bp, 105 predicted proteins | sample 1631181 | NCBI WGS metagenome assembly PVBE01 (sample SAMN08397723, study PRJNA350692) | Marine metagenome, whole genome shotgun sequencing project. | isolation source: water | place: Pacific Ocean | collected 2012-04 | reverse complement strand
TATTTATAGAATCCCACAAAAAGTTTCCTCAAATAAGCAATTTTATTTTTTTGGTGCAGGAAAAATAGATACTATTTTTTATCCAGAAAAAGACAGTCCCCAATATCAAGAAGAGGGAGATGTATGCGCAAGAATCTCAAATCCAATTCATTTTAATCAACCTGTTTACCAAAAGAACTTAAAACCGCAAGACTTTGACAGCAAAAGGAATGATTGGATGTATACATTTGGTCAATATGGTATGGATGAGGTGCCTTTAGATAAGTTTCTTTTTCTTTTAAATAAAGGCACGGGTAAAAATTATTCTTATGATCAAGAAGAAAACGAAATAAGTGCCAAGGCACATAACAAAGTATTTGACCATGACTATTCTGTTCCAAATTCAGAATCCAAAACCACTTCTTCAAGAGGTAAGTGGCAAAGATACTTCAGAGAAAATATCGTTCTGCCTAACTATGAATACAAGTGTGCTATCACAGGCATAAAAACCACCTCACTTTTAACTGCTGCTCATATTCTTAGATGGGCAGATCATGAAGATAAAAGATTGGATCCTCAAAATGGAATTTGTCTATCTCAACTTGTAGATAAGTGTTTTGAAAATAATCTAATTCATATTGATGATGCTTATAAAGTAAGAATAAGTGACCAAGCAAAAAAAGATAAAAAACTATATGATCAACTTAAAACATATGAGGGAAGAAAGATTTTTCTTCCGTCTAATAAAAATTCACATCCAAAAAAAGAATATTTAAAAACACATAGAGAGAAAAAAATTAAATGAAAAACTACACCCACCAAAACCCTTCTGTCACTGTGGAGTGATAATGTTTCGTTTATCAGTTCGTGCGAGTCACTTATGGGATGCACCCTACTCCCAATATTAAAACAGTCAAAAGGTAAATTAGAGCTTTATGAGAAATAAGGATTATCCATTTTTTACAGGATTGTTTGTTTTGGCTGCTGCATGGAACCTTGTGGGAGCAGGCTTTGGTTATTTTAACGCAGAATACACTTTTCAGGTTTTGTTTGAAAGAGAACTCAATGATCCACTTTTTTACGAAATTTACAAAGGGGCATGGGGCACTACTTTGATGTTTTTTATTGGCTATTTATTGGTTGCTTATAATCCTGTTAAACATTCAGGTGTGGCATTGATTGGCGGAATAGGAAAATTGGCATTTGCAATCGCAGAACTACAATTATATCTTGATGGACTTGCAAATTCCTTAATCCTTATCATCGTAGTTGGCGACTTTATCTTTTGTGCATTATTCGTTTATTACTTCGTAAAAATGTATGCCAACAAAAAAGCAATAGTATAAACAGTCATGTTTGATATATGCGCTTCGAAAGGAGAAAAACTATTGGAAACTGACATGGTGGAAAACATTACTTTACAAAAAGATGTGATAAGTGAAAAATCCTTTTGGTGAATTTATTTAATTAGGGTTGGTTGTCTAATTGGTTGTCTAATTGGTTGACTAATTGGTTGACTAATTGGTTATCAAAAACTATTTCACGCTGGAATACGTTATCGACTGCCACAATCGAAAGAAAAGGATTACTAAATTGAAAACACTTATATCAACATTTGTCTTTATTCTCATAACAATTAATTCATATGCGGGTGAAAATAAAAATCACACATCACATTATGCGGGTGAGCAAAAAAGGGAGATAAAGTCACTGTCGACAAGTGATATTGCTGAATTGAAAAGAGGTGGTGGTTGGGGATTTGCTAAATCGGCAGAGTTGAATGGAGCGCCTGGACCTGCCCATCTTTTGGAGATGAAGAAAGAAATATCATTGAGTAGCAGTCAAGTAGCATCAATAGAGAAAATACACAAAAAGATGTTGTCTGAAGCAATACCTCTCGGAAAAAAATATATTAAAGCAGAAAGGACTTTGGATCAGATTTTTGTCACCAAAGCTTACAATAATGAAAACTTATTGTTGCAAATTAGAAAAATAGAAAATATTAGAGGACGATTGCGATATGTCCATCTATCAAAACATTTAGAAACAGTGAAGATACTATCTGACAATCAGATATCGTTGTATAATAAGCTTCGTGGATATAGCGAAACAAATGTTTGTGATAATGTACCTGAAGGACACGATGCAGAAATGTTCAGGAAGCACAATGGTTGTGAATAGTTGAAGAAATAATGAGTGGAAATTTAATAAAATTAACTATTAAGGTTGTAGTTGTTGTAATTTCACTAGTGGCTTTGTATTTTATTTTTTCGCCATACCAAAAGTGTTTAAGAAATGCTACATCACACTTGGGCACAGCTGTCGATAAAAACGCTAAAATAAAAGCAGCTAAAGAATTTTATTGTGCAGAAAAAACTTCATGGTAGGAACAAGTTTAAACCTACTTCATTTTAATATTTTGAGAAAGCTTCCATCTCTTTTTTAGGTAATTGCAATTCTCACATGTTGGAGATGCTCCAGGAAACTCATCAGAGCCCAACAACCTTGAAGCCTCTATAACCTTTTCCTCGACCCAGGCATCATTACAGTCAAGTCTTATTAAGTGCAGTTCAAACTTTAAACTTTGCTCAAAAAGGGGTTCGTCTTTCAGGCCATTGTAGTAAACCAAGTATGCTTCATCTGCTACCTTAAAACCATTTTTCCTGAACAGCCATTGGTACATTTCAAGTTGCCTTTGGTATCCCTTTGCATAATCATATTCTTCATACGTCTTTTCCCAGTTAAATTCCTTTTTTGAAGTTGCCTTAACGTCTGAAATGATCAACTCGCCATCCGGTTTAACCCAAACATCATCAACTGCACCGAAAAAGTTAAAGCCATTATCTTTATCTATATACCTAATTCCCTGCTTCCAGTATCTCCACTTATCTATATCGGGATGATTAAATGGAACCGCATCAATACCATGTTCAATAAACAGGGGATGGGGTTTTTGCTCTTTTCGATAGTGATCAAATTCGTTTTTACAAAGATTATCCACGGCAATATTTAAGGTAAAAGGAAGCATTCTTGGCCTAATGCTATGTTTATAATTTAAAATAAAGCACCGTTTGCACTGTAAATACTGCTCAACGCCTGACCTGCTAATCCTTATCATTCTCTATTTAATACTCCAACAGGAAAAGTGGTTAAATAATCACACTCCAACAACAGTTCCAGCATCTCTTTTTCCAAAAAAGGAGCTTTACTTTTAAAATGCTATTAAATCACATATAGGGTTTATACTGATGTGGAAAACATAGAACATAGTTCGCAAACCGAGTTTTATACCGTAACAGCATAAATTAGGTGGCTGGATTGTTGCAACTACCGATTGCATTGTCCTATCATTAACTCAGCTTGAATTTTTCACACACTATTTTACATTTGTTATTTCAATTATGTTTTTGGATTTTAATGAAATCAAAGAATGACTAGACTACAAGGGACCGACGGCGTCAGACTCCCTGTCAAACTCTCAACCGATCCCGCTCTAAACGGCACAACACCACAAGAGTCTTTTCTGGATCATGGTGTACTAACTGAACAGTTCATGGAGCTATACCTTTACTGCAGGGCAAAAGAGTTAGTCGATGCAGGTACTGCCAAGGTCGGCGATGATATCGTTGTCGGGTGGGACCCCCGGGACCCTGAGAAACACTATACATCCGCAGCCATGCAAGGAATCCTAAAAGCAGGGCTAAATGTTGTATGCCTTGACATTTCACCTACCCCGCTTGTAGCACTTTATACACAGTACATTGGCGCCAATTGCGGTATTGTAATAACCGCATCGCATAATAACGCTACCTATAATGGGATTAAGATATTTACCAAACGTGGGCTAAAACTACTACCTTCGGATGATGACAAGCTAAGTGAGATTGTATTAAAGACTAATTACCAAGATGTGGTCGAGCTAATACCGACCGGAACGATAATTGATCATCATGACACAGCCGTGGAAGTATTCAAGCAATACAGTTTGCTTGTCGAAAACAGCTGGATAGTTGACCCAGGTCCTCTTTCACAGATTCACCTTGTAGTCGATGCCGCCAATGGTGCTATAGCTGAGGCCGCAAAGTTAATTTTACCTGAAGCAGGGTTTTCAGAAGTGATTATTGTCAACGATGGGACTGATGGGGCTATAAACCATAACTGTGGTGCTGCTGAGCTTGAAGGTGGTGGAATAATAGCCCCAGATACAATTAAAGCCGATGGCAAATACTGCAATAACAAAGCAATCAAAAAGCTATTCGAGTTGGGAACAAAGTACGCCGAAGATATAAAGTCAGGCGGAAAACAGGTGTGTGCTGCTGTATTCGATGGTGATGGCGATAGGCTTTACAGAATTGACTACGACCCATTTGAGAGGGTGGCTCATATTCTCACAGGCGATGAAATATCGGTAATTCAATCCATGGAACTACTCGATATGGGAAGGAGCCGACTTTATTATAATACGGTGGAAAGCGACATCTCCGCTGCTACAACCGTTTCGAAACTTGGGTACGAGACCCACCTAACCACTGTTGGGGACAAGTGGATTCTATTAAGCGCCATAGTTGAATACATAAAATCAACACTACCATCTAGTATTGGTTCCCATCTTGACAAAACAGTCAAGGGTGGAACACTTTCTGCTGACGAAATTGAATCTTTTCTGGATGCAGAAAAAGTCGACCTACTCTACGACAACAGGGCCGGGTTTCAGTTTATTGGGTCAGAAGAAAGCGGTCACACAATCACGACTGGTCGGTTAAAAACTGCTGATGGCCGAAACTTGGCTGTTTTCCATGGCAACGGCATGAAAACTTTGCTCAATACTTTTGCTGTTACAGCCAGTGAAACGTTTAAGGTAAAGCCAAAGGAGAGGTTAATTAAGACATGCACTCCTTTTGCATGCGGATATAAAAAAAACATTTACGTCTATTATGTTAATAAAAACAAATGGCGAAGAAACTCAAATGCTTGGAAAGAAGCCAAGAGAGTGCTGGAGAAGTCCATATTAAAAGAAATTGATGGCGCGGCAATTGAAGAGGTGAGTATGGCTGAGGACCAAGATATGCTCTACCTGAGAATAATTTGTGACGGTTCACATACAGCCTCAATCTTTATTAGAAACTCTGGGACCGAAGATAAAACTGGAATCAGTTTACGAAGTCCAGTTAGTATGAGTGATACTATCCAAAAAATAGGTCACGAAACGATTAAAGTTTTGCTTGCCAAGCTTAAGGACCAAAACTCTATAATGGCTCAAGCCGAACTTCGTTTGATTGAAATCATAGCTTCGAGAAAATCGATACCTGAACACCCTATAGATGGCTTTGATCAGAAAACATGTGACCAACTCCTAAAGAATATGATAATAAAACAGGGGTTGGTAACATCATCTGGGACTATTACAGATATGGGGCAATGGTACATAAACATTTCGTTGAATAAAAACACATGAAATTTGAAGAATATTTTTTAAAGAACAACTCTTTTATCCTAATGGGCGATATCCGTGGGGGTATTCATCCATGGTCTATACTCCATGAAATTTCTACCCAAATCACTGCACTAAACAATGATAAAGACAACGCTTTGCCAGACTATTATAAGAGTGCATTTCATACATCGAGTTCGGCTCCTGTAAGTTCTCGTGGAACAAAAAAACACATAACTGCCCTACAGACAGTGATGCTTGATGAAGACATGTATATAGAGGATATGGAAATTTTTATTGGTAAAGGAACAGAGATCGAGTTCGGAGCCATGATAAAAGGGCCAGCCTACATCAGCGAGAATTGTCAGATCAGGCATGCATCTTACATAAGAGGTGGTGTTATAGCAGGTAAAGGTTGCGTCATAGGACATTGCTCAGAAATAAAAAATTCTATCCTTATGGACGAATCCCATGCTGGCCACTTTAACTACGTGGGGGATTCAGTTCTGGGCCATCACGTAAACTTAGGTGCTGGAACAAAACTTGCTAACCTACAATTTCGCACCAATAAAGAAATTGACAACGACTTAATTAAAGAAATAGTGATACAAGGAAATTACACTGAAAACACCGGTGAAGCTACAAGGACAGGCCTGACCAAACTTGGTGCCATTATTGGAGATTATACTGAAGTTGGGTGTAATAGTGTCACTTCTCCGGCATCTATTATTGGCGCTAACTGCTGGATTTATCCCAATACATCACTAACCAAAGGATTTTACAAACCAAACTCGATCATCAAAAACCCGAGTGGTAACAGATGTGAGATTACGAGTCGACCATAAAGGGAATGAGAGAGTCCAAAATATTTGGCAAGGTAATTATTGCAACATTAGCAATTGTTTTTATTTCTGGAGTTTTTTCCAATTCACTAGCCTGGACTTGGTCCGAACTTAAAAGCCCAAAAAAAAATGACCCGACCTATTTCGACAAAAAAGCTAACCAAACTGAACGGTTAGTAGCAGGCAGCCGTGCTCCTGACTTCAAAATCAAACTTTTCCACAGTGGGGAGGCAACACTTGACTCTTACAGAGGTAAAGTCCTCATACTCAACTTTTGGGCCACTTGGTGTCTTCCATGTCGAAAAGAGATCCCTTATCTTGAGGAAGCTTTTGCTCAAAACAAGAACGCTGGACTTGTAATTCTAGGTATAAATTATTTGCAGAAAAGGGAAAAAATTAAAAAGTTTCTTGAAAAAACACCAATAACTTTTCCAATAGCAATGGACAGACAAGGAGAAGTGGCAAAGGCGTATGATGTTCTGGCTCTCCCAAAGTCGATTGCTATTGATGCAAATGGAAACATTGCCTACACACACACTGGGTTATTAGACAAAAATACTATCAATGAGTGGTTTAGGAGATTAGCCCAAGATAAAAGGACAGATTGACCATCACGAACGCCAATTTGCCTTTGCCAAGTTAGTTCAGTTAGAATACCCTAATTTTGGTTGTGCTTTTTATTTTTGATACCACAAATTGAATGGAACTTGGGGAATGTCCGCTATCAGCAACAACCCTCGTCTTAGTTTTGGGGAAAAAACGTGGACTTTTGCTTCCGGCAAAGGAGGAACGGGAAAAACTTTTATTGCCGCTAGTCTTGCAGTTTTGCTTGCCCAAAAAGGAAAAAAAGTTGTTCTCCTTGACTATAGTTTAGGCCAAGCAAACGCACACACCTTTCTCGGGGTTACCGACATACCTTATACTCTTACCGATTTCCTCTTTGGCGATGTGAACAACCTAGCAACACTGCTGATAGACACAGGAGTTGATAACCTAAGTTTAATTTCTGGAGCAAACGATAATTTGGCATGCGGGAATTTACATACAGCTTATAAAAATAAATTAATACGTCATACAAAAAACCTCGAGTACGACTACCTGCTGATTGATGTTGGATCTGGATCTGTATACAACATGTTGGATCTATTTGAACTTGGTGATAGAAAGATTTTGATTACAACAGAAGAGCCATCAGCAACAGAAATGTTATACAGATTCGTTAAAGGCATGCTAATTAGGAGATTTGAAAAACTGGCTAAAGGTAATATCGATGTGCTTGCCCTAGACCAAAACCTTCGTTTGGGGAGCCAAGGCAACTTGGTGGAAAGGATGGCCGACGCTGTTGGCCAACTTTCAACGACTAATCGGAGGTTAGCGGAGCTTGTTGAAGGTGAACTATTTGACTACCAACTAGACTTCATTGTAAATAAGTGCGCTCAAGGTAGCAACACGTTTTTAGCAAAAGGTGTGTGCGATGTGCTTGCGAAGTTTTATGGTTTTTGCGTCAATCACCTTGGCAACATCCCATTTGATTTACGTATTTCCGATTCAGAGCGAGATCGAACCACGTATGTCCAAGTAAGCCCAACAACCGAAACGACGGCACGTCTTTCAGTAGCACTTAATGGTTTGCTAAGTGATGCAATGGGGACAATAAAATCAGATGAGTTGACCTATTTAAGAAAAAAGCCTAAGAACATTACTGAGTTAAGCCATCATGAAATTTTAAACGTCAGACAAACGGCATCTAAAATAGAGATTGAAAATGCGATGATTGAAAAGGTTTCAATTTACAGCAAGGGGTCTGTGTCAAGCTATAGAGGCATTAGTGATGAAGAACGCAGGTGGATGATTGATTCAATTCAAAATGCCAACAAAGCATTGTTGGGGAAAAGCGAATTTCGTGCGGAATATAAATCAGATGATGCAGTAAAGTCTGATAAACCAACAAAACAGGTTATTGACAATGAACCGGCAAACGAAATTACAAAGGCTAGCAGCACTACCAGAAAAACATCCCACGATGGTGATATCGGGAATATATCCGGGTCAGATTTGAGAAACATCAGACTGGCAAAAGATATTACTCTTGAAAGCGTATCCGAGATCACAAAAGTCAGGAAGCTCTTTCTCGAGGGTATAGAAGAAGAGGACCAAAACAAACTCCCGGAACTGATATTTCTTCTTGGGTATATCAAAAGCTATGCAAAAGTTTTAGGCTTAGACCCGGAGGAGGTAGCCAAAAAATACGGGGGCTACAAGCAATAATAACCAATTGGTATCATTTTTTTGACTTATCAAGAAGGTGATCTCCCCCACTCCATAGCCACCATGTTTATCACAGCTCTACATATTTTGTGTGATCACCTCTTCAAGTTCATCTTTAGACCGAACGCCAACAACCTGATTCACTATGCTACCGTCTTTGAAGAACAAGAGAGTAGGAATGGAGCGAATTCCATACTTAGTGGCCGTTTTATTATTTTCATCAACATTGAGTTTGCCCATGCTGACCTTCCCATTAAACTTGGTAGCAAGTTCCTCAATGGTTGGCGCTATCATTTTGCAAGGTGCACACCAATCTGCCCAGAAATCCACTACAGTTAGGTTGTCTCCTTTAAGTACTTTCTCGTCGAAATTGGAATCTGTAAATTCTTCAACATTCTCAGCCATAGGAACCTGTCTCCTTTTTTCCCGATGGGTTGTTATTAAATAAAGCAGATTTAGAGTCTATACTTTGGACACATTTAAATCAACTTTCGTTTTAACTTTAAACTAAACCAAAACATATTGTGATTATTGAATCGGCTCTAGACAAAAATCAGGGATGGCCAACGTCAACATTACAACAATTGTTAGCAACTTAGCTATTTTCTCTATCAGGCATATGCATGTCTTAAGTCAATGACGCCTATAGCTGCCACGCAGTTGCCTTTTTCGTCTCTAATTGGCGAGGCGATTACAGGGATACCTTTATAGGGACCAGAGTCAGGTTTTTCACGAACAACTTCGTTGGTTTCTAGCACCTTCTCTAGAATTGGGCCGGTAAAATCATGTTCAAGTATTCGACCAGATTCTATTCTTACACCCTTTTTGTTTTTACTCCTAATTGTTACAGGAAACTGATCAACAATATTAAAGACAGCAAAGGCAATCGGCGCCAACTCTTCACCACTCATATCTGCATGAATTACGTTTCCCATAAACACCTCCTCAGATCATTTTCCACTAAAGTGGATAGTTATTTTATTGGTTAAAAGTCGTTTCAATCTTCCTAACAGCCTTGACCATATTGTTTAGTTTACCTTTGGCACTTTCTGGTTTTCTGGCGCGCATTCCACAGTCCGGTGATACCCAAATATTTTCCGTACCAAGCCTATCCACGCAGGCGTTAATCCTTTGGCTGATTTCTTCAACGCTCTCAACATCGTTAGTATCCACGGAGATGACACTCCAGCATATCTTTTTATTCTTCTCCTCCAACAGTGCAGGAGTGAGCCAGTCAAGTTGGACAAGGTAACCACCTTCAACTTCAACAAGATTTACTTTAGAATCAAGCAACTTTGTCATAATAGGCCTAATATCTCCGCAAACATGAATAGCGGAAAAATCAATTTTATCAGCAACCATACCGATAGCTTCCAGCCCAATATCAACGTCCACATCAGGTAATGAAAAAAATGGTTCGTCAATTTGTATCACATTATACCCAGCCTCAGTCAAGAATTCGGCCTCTCTTGCCATAGCCCTTGCAATATCAAGCACAAGTTCTGGATCAACAGTCATCGACTGCGAACCTTCCCGCGTCTCGTGTGGTTTGTATGGGCAAACTTCATTTAATATAGAACAATGAGCCATGGTTGTTGGCCCGGTAATTATCCCCTTAACCTTCGCACGACCTGATGCTATGTCGGTAGCAATAGAGAGGTCACCCAATGAAATAGCTTTAGTTGGCGGAATAATTTTAGAAATTACATTCGCCTTCCTGCCTTGAAGCTGGTAGCCTGGAATACCCTTTGCGAAAATAGCCACCATATCTGCACGGACTTGTCCATCAGAAATAACATCGATTCCGGCAGTGATCTGCTCTTCTACCGCTCGACCGATTGCATCCTCAGGCTCCATTCGTGCATATGGATAACTACCTATTACAGTTGTTGTTATTTTCATTTGGCTCCAACAATTGTTGAGTTTTTCGATACTTCATTCCCTTATTTATTATATCGGCCATCCTGGCCACATGTAGGTTTTCTACCACATCGTGAACACGAATTATCTTTGCTCCCTTTGATACGGCTATTGCGTTTGATGCCAATGTTCCATTCAGCCGAGTGTCTACCATTGTACCAAGAGTTTTACCAATAAATGATTTTCTTGATAACCCTACAAGGACAGGCCATCTTAATTCTACTATCTCTTCGAGTCGTCTCAATATCTCCAAATTATGGTTTCTAGTCTTGCCAAACCCTATTCCAGGATCAAGTATAATCTTGTTGATACCCCTTCTTTTACAAAAATTTGCTCGCTCTACAAAATAGTTTTTTATATCACAAACCACATCTTTGTATTGCGGGTTCTTCTGCATGGTCTGTGGGGTACCTTGCATATGCATGATAACTACTGGGGCTTTTAATTTAGATATTAGATTAACCATCATAGGGTCTCGTAATCCAGTGATATCGTTTATCATTGAAGCTCCCGCAGCCATTGCCTTTCTAGCCACATCTACTTTCATGGTATCGATTGAAATTAACACACCTGGATGCTTTCGCGAAATTTCGCTAATTATTGGTATCACACGGTTCATTTCCTCTTCGGCGGAAACTTTATTAGCTCCTGGCCTGCTGGATTCACCACCAACATCAATAATGTTAACTCCTTGGCTTATCATAAGGTCAGCTTGTTCCAATGCTGCCGTTTTCTTGTGAAACCGCCCACCATCGGAAAAAGAGTCTGGTGTTATATTTAGAATTCCCATTACTTGAGTTTGGGAAAATTTTATTATTCGACCTTTGTAGGTGTAGTGCTTGGGATATCTATTCATTCAAGTTTTACCTTGTACATGTGAAGCAATCCATCCTAACTGTCTCTTTTGATAAGGACAGAAGAGGAGATACTATAAACCATATATAATCTGTATTACGGCTAGATCGCAGATCAGAGATTGCGTTTAACCTCTTCCATTATATAAGTTTCAACAACATCCGACACTTTGATATCATTATAATTCTCAAGGCCTATTCCGCATTCGTAGCCGTTGCCAACCTCTTTGACATCATCCTTAAACCGTCGCAACGACCCCACCTTCCCTGTGTGAACCACGGCGCTGTCACGAATTAGCCTTGCATCGGAATTTCGTTTGATCTTACCAGATGTTATAAATGAACCAGCAATAGTCCCAATCTTTGTGATGTTAAAGGTATTTCTAACTTCTGCCCTACCAGTAATAATCTCCTTAAACTCAGGTTCGAGCATACCTTCTACAGCTTTCTTTATGTCGTCTATTGCGTGATAAATAACAGTGTAGAGTCGAACATCCACACCTTCATCTTCGTACAAAATTTTGGCTTTCTCAGTTGGCCTAATGTTAAACCCAATCACTACGGCATCTGAGGCTGCGGCAAGGTTTATGTCCGTCTCTGTTATACCTCCAACTGCACCATGGATTAGGTTGATTTGTACGTTCTCAAAATGTATATCATTAATGGCTTGACTTACAGCTTCTATTGAGCCTTGCACATCCGCTTTTACAATTATATTTAGATCCTTAACTTCGCCCTTAGATATATTGGCGTATAGGTTGTCAAGTTTTACATGTTCTTTAGCTTTCAGTCCGACAACCCTTGTTGAATCCTTTCGTTTAAGTGCTATTTGATGGGCTTTACGGTCGTTTTCTACAACCATAAAATCATCGCCAGCATTAGGAACGCCTGAAAACCCAAGCACTTCCAACGGCATAGATGGTCCCCCCGATTCAACTTTTTCGCCGCGATCATCAGTTAAGGCTTTAACTTTGCCAAAAAAAGTTCCAGCCACAAACGCATGGCCGACCTTGAGTGTTCCTTGCTTTATAAGTATTGTTGCTACTGGCCCTCTACCTTTATCAAGCTTAGATTCAATAATGGAACCACGGGCCATCGTGTCAGGGTTAGCCTTAAGGTCCAACATCTCAGCATTGAGAAGTATCATTTCAAGTAAGTTTTCAATTCCAATATTCTCTTTGGCAGAAACTTCGCAAAAAATTGTTTCCCCACCCCACTCCTCTGCCACAACTTTATTTGCTGCTAACTCCTGCTTTATCTTCTCAAGGTTTGAGCCTGGCCTATCTATTTTATTAATAGCTACCAACACAGGCACATTGGCTGCGTTGGCATGATGAATAGCCTCTAGAGTCTGGGGCATAACACCATCATCAGCAGCTACTACAAGCACTACAATATCTGTCACTGATGTCCCTCTGGCACGCATAGAAGTGAAAGCTTCGTGGCCTGGCGTGTCAAGAAACACAAGGGTTTTGTCACGAACATTAACCTTGTACGCACCTATTCTTTGAGTAATTCCACCAGCCTCTTCTTCAGTAACGCTACTTCTCCTAATTGTGTCTAGTAACGAGGTCTTGCCATGATCAATATGACCCATAATCGTTACAACGGGTGGGCGAGGTAAATGTGCACTTATATCATCTTCCTCGAAGTTTTCATGATCTACTTGGAATCTCTCAGGTTTATTTTTTTCTTCATCAGGCTTCTTAAGTTTGTAGCCCAGTTCAAGGGCCACTGTTCTAGCCACTTCAACTCCAATGGTCTGATTTAAAGTTGCCATGATGCCTTTTTTCATTAGTTGTAAAATTAGTTCGTTTGAACTCATTCGCAATATCGCGGCAAACTCTTTTACTGTCGTAGCCGCGTCTAAAACAATATTTTTTGCCGCCAACTCTAATTTCACCCTTTCCTCTTCGTCGATCAGACGTTGGATTTCTCTCTCCTCTTCTTCAGCTTTGCGCCGCTTATCCTCTTCTATTTTCCGTCTTTTCTCAGCTTCAGCTTTTTTTAATGCAACGGCTTCCTTGCGCTTTCGCTCATCTTGAGCTTTTCGCCTCTTAGTCTCGAATCTCTTTCTTACGGCTATTTCTTCCAACTCTCTTATTTTTTCCTGCTTCTTTTTATCAATTAAGTTCTTCTTACTTTCAAATTCTTTACTACTAGCCTCATCCTTTCTTGTTGAAGCCTCTTCCCTTATTTTATGAGAAGTTTTTCCCCCTTTTGTTGATGTTTCAATGGCAACTTTTTCCTGTAAAGTGTTTGTCTTTGTTTTACTTTTAACCGCTGGTTTTGCTGTAGTCTTCTTGGCGGTTGGTTTTGCTGCAGTCTTCTTGGCTGCTGGCTTTGCTGTAGTCTTCTTGGCTGCTGGCTTTACTGCAGTCTTCTTGGCTGCTGGCTTTACTGCAGTCTTCTTGGCTGCTGGTTTTTTTTTCGTTGCTACACCAACCCTCTGAACTTGTTGCTTAACTTGGCGTCTTAGCCTGTCACCTAGACTATGTTCAATTGTGCTAGCATGACTTTTAACCGCATACCCCATTGTTGCTAACAGGTCAATTAGCACCTTATTGGCCACACCTAGTTCTTTGGCCAATTCGTGTATTCGTATTCCCGACAAATTTAAATCCTCTTATTGGCGAGTCGCCGTAAAGCAACTCAAAACCGTTTCCGTTACAATTTAGCGTAGAATGATACCATTAAAGAAATACTATTCAACCTAACTTTTGCCCAAATTCGATGTTGATTAGAACAGTAGATATACTTACAGAAAAAATAAATTAAGGAGAGTTAGATAATCTTATCTCTACCTTGGTTAGCATCTTTGCCAAGTTGGCCACTATTCGTCTTTTTTTGCAAATTGTCATACTCTTCCTGGCTTATAACGTCAAGTTCTAAACCAGATATCATTGTTGCCAGTTTCACATTAGTTCCACGCTTCCCTATTGCAGGTGACAACTGGTCTTTTGGCACTATTGCAACACCCCTTTTCCCGTCAAAAGATATAGTAACACGTGTTGTCTTAGCCGGAGTCAGAGCAGAAGCTATAAGCAGACTCGGATCGTCTTCCCATTTAAAAATATCAATTTTTTCCCCAGAGAGTTCCTTGACAACTGCCTGTATCCTTTCTCCACGCACCCCAACGCATGAACCTACTGGGTCAACCCCATGTTTTTTACTCTTAACCGCTATTTTGCTTCTACCAACCGTGTCACGAGCCAGTGCTACTATTTCGACATGACCTTCAGCAATATCAGGGTTCTCCATCTCCAACAGCAAACGCAATAAGTCCGATCGGTTCCGTGAAACTATCGCCGTTGGATCTTTTTTCCGCATTTCCACATCTATTAACAACAGTTTTACATGACGACCTCTATAAAACTTATCATTTTCAAGTTGCTCTGAAAGTGGAAGAACCGCCTCCAAATTTCCTAGGCTAAAAATCATTAAATCGTATACTTTTTTAATGAAACGACCGGTAACAATTTGCCCTATCTTTGCCTCATACTCATCAAATATCCTGTGTTGTTCTATTTCCTCACCTTTGAGATGAATCATCTTACGCACTGATTGAGCCGCAATTCGTCCCAAATCCTTCATTTCAACAATACGAAGAACTTTTGAACCATTTTCTGCGCTTGGTTCGATTTCCTTGGCCTCCTCAAGGCTTATATTTGTACGTGTGTCTTTTACCAACTCAACCACCTCTAGAGTTTCAAAAAGATCAAACTCCCCCCTTGTAAGGTCGAATGTGGCTGAAATGTTATCTCGCCCAAGCCTATTGCATGCAGCCATAGCCACTGCAGACTCTATAGTCTTTACCATTTCGTCAATTGGGATGGATCTCTCATCGGCTACCATCTGCAATGCATTTAACAATTCGATGGACATAATTAATAGTCAACCTCCAGCCTTGCCTTAGCAACTTCATCGTACATAATTTCCAATCTTCTACTATTACCCCTTTTACACAGTGTAATCTTTTCATCATCAGCAGACTCTACTACAGCCTTGAACCTTAGCTGATTTACTGCTGCAGCTCGAGACTTTAATACTACTAAAACGAGTTTACCAATTGCCCTTTTCCATTGATCCGGTCGTTTCAAAGATCTCGTCAGCCCGGGTGATGATACTTCCAAAGTATATGGTCCAACCATTATGTCTTCCACTTCCAAAACCATGCCTACCCGTCTTGATATTGAGACACAATCCTCTACTGTCACACCATTTTTTTTATCAATAAAAAGACGTAACACCGAAACATTCCCACTGCCCGCTAGCTCTACATCAACCAACTCAAACCCCTCTGTCTCCACAATCGGGGCTACTATCCTGAAGGTATCTTCTGCAGGTTTAAGCGTCATTTTATGTCCTTTATAATCAAAACCATATCGGCAGCTAGCAAGTTAGTATTAACCGGATTGATACCTGCTAATTAACATAGCCATTATCACATAATGCAATGTCTGGAACAAAGGTATTAGTCCCGCTCGCCCTTTCTTACATGCCATGATATAGTTTCATATTCTAAGTAATATGTAAGTAGCAAAAAGTTCTTAAACCATTATGATTCCTGATAGAAATGGCCATTTTGGCCAATTTGGTGGTCAGTATGTTATAGAAACGCTTATGCCAGCACTTAAAGAGCTGGACGTAGCTTTTAACAAAGCTATTAAAAACAAAAGTTTCCTTAAAAAACTAGAAGACTATCGCTCATCATATATAGGACGTCCCTCTCCTCTTTATTTTGCTGAAAGACTTACCAAGCAGTCCAATGGTGCAAAAATTTACCTTAAACGAGAGGACTTGATACATACAGGTGCACATAAAATTAACAATACTATCGGTCAGGCCCTTCTGGCGGTAAATGGTGGCAAGCGGAGAGTAATTGCAGAGACTGGAGCAGGCCAGCATGGAGTAGCCACGGCTACAGCTGCAGCTCTAATGAATCTTAAGTGTGATGTTTATATGGGATCTAGAGATATGACACGCCAAGAGCTAAATGTTTTTCGAATGAAGTTACTTGGTGCCAGAGTAAACCCGGTTGATAGCGGTTCCAAAACCTTAAAGGATGCAACTTCAGAGGCTATTCGAGATTGGATTGCTACATCTGCCGATACTCACTATATTCTTGGTTCAGCTGTAGGGCCACATCCATTCCCAAAAATTGTTCGAGAATTTCAATCGGTTATTGGGCATGAAACAAAGTTTCAGTGTATGGAAGTGGAGGGACGTTTGCCTGACTGCCTTGTGGCATGTGTTGGCGGCGGTTCAAACAGCATTGGAATGTTTAGCCCTTTCTATAACGATAAAGAAGTGGATATGGTTGGGGTTGAGGCAGGTGGTTTAGGGCTAGCATCTGGTAGGCATGGGGCCTCCCTTGCCCGCGGAAAAGTCGGAACACTGCACGGAACCAAAAGCTACGTAATGATTAATAATGATGGACAAGTTCAAGAAACACATTCTATATCTGCAGGGCTAGATTACCCTGGTGTAGGCCCAGAGCATTCTTTTTATAAAGATACTGGCAGGGCTCAATATGTAAGCGCAACAGACAAACAGGCACTTTCTGCATTTGAGAAACTTTCCAAACTCGAGGGAATACTACCTGCGTTAGAATCATCTCATGCGGTGGCCCATGCCATTAAATTGGCTGCAAAAATGAAAAGATCTGAATTTATTGTAGTCTGCCTCTCTGGTCGTGGAGACAAAGACGTCAGTGTGGCTCAGCAGGCTTTACAGCCGTAAGCATGATTTAACATGAATAGAATTAGAACAACTTTCAATAAACTTCAGGAGAAAAAGCGAAAGGCCTTAGTTATTTTCCTAACTGTTGGTGACCCATCAATTACTGGTTCTGCCAACCTTGTAAAAGCGGCCTGTGAGGCTGGGGCAGATATTATAGAGCTAGGAGTACCATTTTCTGATCCACTGGCAGATGGTCCAATTATACAGCATTCGTTTACTCGGGCCATTGCTAAGGGTGCTACATTGAACAAGTCAATGGAAATGGTTGAACACCTTAGGACAAGCCTGGACACCCCATTGATATACATGATTTCATCAATGCTTGTTCTTAACATGGGGGTGCAGGTGTTCATGAGACGTTCGGCATCTGTGGGAGTTGATGGTGTGATAATACCTGATATGCCACTTGAAGAGGCGTCTGAGTTCGTACCATACGCAAAATCAACAGGAATGAGTTCGATATTATTGGCTACACCAACATCAACTTCAACAAGGTTGCGATCAATAGTTTCAACATCATCTGGGTTTGTTTATTATGTTAATGTAAGCGGTGTCACCGGAGGCATTTTGGCTAAACCAGCTGAAGTCTCCAGATCAGTCGCAAAGATAAAGAGGATCACCAAATTGCCTGTATTGGCAGGGTTTGGGATCAAGGATCCAAAGCAAGCCCGAGTATTATCCAAGGTTTGCGATGGGGTAATTATAGGCTCTAAAGCTATAGAAGTCGCAAATGCTGCTAGCAACAACAAAAATGGTATAAAGGCTTTGGATAAATTTATACGATCTGTGAGGAAAGAAATGGATAGAAATTGAACAACAGTACAAAGCCTAGTTAAACATTCCTCTTTAAAAGTCAAACCACTCACACAAGGTGACGGATAAAAACTATATCCAAATCTATTTTGAGATTTCCACTAACTTGTTGATTAAATTCTAAAGAAAAGTTATTCTTCCGGGTTTACATGACCATCTGCTATAGGTGATGAATTGCTTTTTCAAGAAGTTATATTGAGACTTCAAAACTTTTGGGCCCGAAAAGGAGCAATTATTGCTCAGCCATATGATATTGAAGTTGGGGCAGGCACTTTTAATCCACATACTTTTTTGAGGGCACTGGGCCCTGAGCCATGGAACTGCGCATATGTTGAGCCTTCACGCCGGCCCGCTGATGGACGGTATGGTGAGAATCCAAACCGATTGCAACATTATTATCAGTTTCAGGTCATTCTAAAGCCAAGCCCTGAAAACACACAAGAGCTTTATCTGGAATCTATACAAGATCTAGGGATTGACCTGAATCGGCATGACATCAGGTTTGTCGAGGATGACTGGGAGTCTCCAACACTGGGAGCTTGGGGTCTTGGATGGGAAGTGTGGCTCGACGGCATGGAAATCACCCAGTACACTTACTTTCAGCAGTGTGGTGGAATTGACCTCAAGCCAGTTACTGCAGAACTTACCTACGGTCTCGAGCGCATCGCAATGTATTTACAAAACTGTGATAATGTCTATGATCTAAAGTGGACAGATAAAATCACCTATGGCGACGTTCACCACCGCACAGAGGTGGAGTTTTCTGACTACAATTTTAATCATACAAATATTGACTTAAATCAGCGATTATTCGATGAGTTCGAAAAAGAGGCCCATCGTCTGATAGAAAAAAACCTTATCCTACCAGCATTCGACTTTTGCCTAAAGTGTTCACACACCTTTAATATGCTTGACGCAGGTGGAGCTATTTCGGTGACTGAACGAACTGGCTATATAAGCCGTGTACGAAACATTGCAAAAAAAGTGGCCGAAGGATACTTGGTGATGCGCGAGGAACTTGGGTTCCCACTATTGAAAGATTAGGAATGTGCAGAGACATTACTCTAAGTTTATGCTAGCTTTACTCCAATGTAAAATTTAGCAGGGCCTTATTAAGCATTTTTTCTCGTTTCTTTTGCAGACTTAGCTGCTTTAGCCCGTTTTTTACGTCTTTTCTCCTTTACAATAAACCTTGCAAAATCCTCTGGTGACTCAAACTGTAAATCGAATATCGATCCATAAAACTCACAGTCAGGTGGATTATGGTCGCGACATATTTGTGGACGCTGCTCATACTTTTTACACATATCCTCATCATCAAGAAATATACACCTACCAGATGTAAGTTTGTACCATCGCTTGTTCCTTATAAACACCTTGGTGTTTTCAAAGTGCAGCTCCCATTTGAGGTTATCAATTTCCTCTATAGTTCTAGGTCGTGTCATCGTCTCCTCTAAGCCATTACAACAAAGAGCGGGACAATCGCGACAATCTGGAGGTCTTTCACTGCATTCACTCATTTTTTTCTGTTACACCTTATAATATTCTCTGTACCACTCAACAAACTTTGGTATGCCTATTCTGATTGGAGTTTTCGGTTCAAACCCAGCGTCACTTCGCAGTTCTTCAATACTAGCCGACGTCTCCTGCACATCACCAAGCTGCATTGGCATCATGTTTTTCTTTGCTTTTTTACCAAGACACCCCTCTAGGACTTCTATCATGTCAAGTAGTGCTTCGGTATTATTATTACCAATATTGTAGATCCTGTATGGGGCAAAGCTTGAGTCAGGATTAGGGTTTAGAGGGTTCCACTTGTGATCAGGTTCCGGTATCACGCTCATCACTTTTATCACACCGTTCACAACATCATCTATGTAAGTAAAGTCACGACGCATATCACCATAATTGAATACATCGATTGATTCACCTTCTAAAATTGCCTTAGTGAACTTGAACAATGCCATATCAGGCCTACCCCATGGACCATAAACTGTGAAAAAACGAAGACCTGTTGTTGGCAGTTTAAACAGGGCGCTATATGTGTGTGCCATCAACTCGTTTGCCTTTTTTGTGGCCGCGTAAAGTGATATGGGGTGATCAACATTATGTTTCTCGGAAAACGGCATCTCCTTGTTGGCTCCGTATACAGAACTTGACGATGCATAGACAAGATGTCCAACTCGATTATGACGACAACCCTCAAGGATGTTAGTAAAACCTACAATATTGGTATCAACATAAGCCATGGGATTATCAAGTGAATATCTTACTCCTGCCTGGGCTGCCAAGTGTACTACAACGTCAAACTTTGTATCTCCAATTACTTTTTGAACTCCCTTGCAATCCTCCAAGTGTACTTTAATGAAATCAAATTTTTCGTTTTCCCGAAGAATTTCTAACCTGGCTTTTTTTAATGACACATCGTAATACGGGTTTAGGTTGTCAATTCCTGTCACTGATTCCCCTGAAACGAGCAATGCACGGCACACATGAAAACCAATAAATCCTGCTGCTCCGGTAACTAGAATTTTTCTCAATATCCTTACCTACCTCATTTGCGTGATTAAACTTGTCATCTGGTTTCTATCTAGAGCTCTCACACTTACATAGCCTGATCTTAGAGAAAGACATCCAGCATGTATAACATTAAAAAACTGGAAGGGGAGATGATATCAGGATAACGGATCCTGTTGGTCATAAATTATCTGATACCTAATTGGGCGGCTATCCAGACTACCCGGTTTTGGCATCAGCAACTGGTTACGAATGCGTAGCCACTGCAAATCAGATTTAACCTCCCTTAGCTTTCCATCGGTTGGAGGCTTGGAGTGCTCGTTACGTGAATAAGTGACCTGAAATATTGCTATACCATAGCCTTTATCTCTACTTACAATAAATTTTTTCTCAAATTCAGGATCACCATTGTGGTGCTGCTTGATCTCTTTAATAGTTTTTTTATCCAATTGTACAAGCGCAAATTTGTTTACTTCTCTATCAGTAATTCTGGTCAACGTTCTGCTCTCCGAAGATGACACATAGATAGTGCTTTTAAACTCCGCCTGTTTTAAAAATTCTGCAGCTTGAAGCGCTGCAGTTCTTCGGCCTGCAACAGTGTGGTGAAAAGAGTAGTACTCAAAGAGCTTTTCTACCATATCTTGGGCATAACCCTCTCCATTCTCGTAAAGATCTTTGGATATGTAACGAAGTTGTCTACCTAGCGCTTCGGCAGAATTATCTATAAGACAGTCTATTCGCACATGGAAGTGGCTTAGCAAAAATCTATTCTTTTGCTTGGCTAGATTATCTTTTTGGATCAACAGCGAATAATCAACAGGCAATAAAGCGCGAAGAAGTTGGTAGAATTGATTTTTTTCAAAATACTTCATCTGAGTTTGAAAACGATCCGCAAAACTCTTTCCAGTCAGTTTCAACTCATCAAGGTTCTCTTTGTTAACCTTATTATTGTCAAAATAGCGGATATGCTTTTTCATTTCAGGTGGGATAACATCTTCAGCAAAGATCACAATGAAACTGTTGATTAGTGAGTTTTCAAATCCACTCACCTTCCCTCTAGGTTTAAGTTCCCGTTTTTCTACAAACGGATAAGGAACCTTTGCTCTTTTAAATTTACGAAATGAATCGACTAATGCATGGTCAATTAAAAAAAGGTCAAGTTCGTTACTTAATGCATTGTAAAGAGCTCTTTGCCGACGTTCTTCAGTGCTCAGCTCATTATCTAGGATAGTCATCGACCAAGCGGAGTAATTTCTTGAAAATGTTCGTTATTTTATTGAGTTTAACATTTTCCTTCACACTCAAACAACTATTATATTTAATTTTTCAGGTAATTTGCATTGATTCTCTACAATTGCACCCTCTAAGGGTTCATAATAAACTGTACTATGATTTGATCGCAGTACTGTTTGTTTGGTTGCAGTACTGTTTGTTTGGTTAATAAACTGCACATGTTTGTTTCGGGGAACCATGCTTATAGGAAACTTAGATGCCACTTGATAAAACACTACTAAGCCGGTTAAGAAAAATCCTTACTAGCCCACTACCAATGAGGAAAATCCTTACACTTCTTGTTGTTGATAAACCAAAAAAAGCAGAAGTAAGAAAGCGGGTAAAGCAACTGGCTGAAGCTGGTCATATAATAAAAATTAAAGGTGGGAACTACGGGCTTCCGGATAAAATGAATTTAGTAACTGGCATCGTACAAGGACACGAGGATGGGTTTGGGTTCGTACTTCCAGAAGACTCCAAGCAGTCAGATATCTTTATCGGGCCAAAAAATTTTAACTTTGTCATGCATGGCGACAAGGTGGTCTGCCGTGTAGAGTCAACCACACACGATGGACGCAAAGCTGGTAACGTTATAAGAATCTTAGAGAGAGCTCACGAAACGGTAGCAGGCTGTTTTCAGACACATAAAAATGGAGGCTATGTTCATCCTTTTGAAAAAAGAATATCGGACAACTTACTAATTCCGGCTGATTCAACACTTGGAGCAGTTGAAGGTGAGGCTGTTGTTGCAAAAATTATCGAATACCCTTCCAAAACAAACAGGGCAGAAGCTAGGATTATAAAAATACTCGGAGATATAACCGACCCAAAAGTTGAAGTAGAAATCGAAGCCGCAAAATACCAGCTTAGGGTACAGTTTCCTAATGCCGTTAAAAAAGAGGCAAAACTTGCTCGTAAACCCACCATCCGTGATCTAAAAAACAGGTTAGATTTAAGAAAGAAAACCATTATAACCATTGATGGAGAAACCGCAAAAGACTTCGATGACGCTGTTGAAGTGGAAAAAACTGCAGAAGGTGGTTATAAGCTTGGGGTGCATATTGCTGATGTATCCTATTATGTAAAAGAAGGCTCATCTATTGATCAAGAAGCTGCAAAAAGATGTGTCTCTGTATACTTCCCAGGTCAAGTAATACCAATGCTCCCTTTTGAACTATCAAATGATATTTGTTCATTAAATCCCAGAGTAGACAGGCTCACCATGAGCTGTCAAATGACAATAGACTCAAATGGAGATGTAGTTGATTCAAATATAAGCAGTTCGGTAATCAAAACATCTGAGCGCATGACCTACACTGAAGTGGCTGCAATTTTAGGTGGTGGGGGAAAGATCACAAAAAAACAAAAAAAGTTCGCAGGAATGCTAAACGATATGAGGCAACTGGCTGACTTACTGGTAAAACGCCGAAAAAACGCTGGTGCCATAGATTTTGATTTACCAGAGCCACACGTAATTTTAGACATTACCGGAAGACCCGAGAATATAGTTCGGGCTGAAAGGAACATCGCTCACAAAATCATTGAAGAGTTTATGTTGATAGCCAACGAAACTGTAGCTAAATACATTGAAAAGTCTAAATCTCCCGGGATATACAGAGTCCACGAACATCCAGACCCTATTAAAGTAGCATCTTTTACCAAGTTTATATCGGCTTTTGGTTACCAAATAAAAGACCCATATAATATCAGTGCTCTTGATATGCAGTTAATACTTAGCAAGGCAGCTGGATCCTCTGAAGAAAGGCTTATTTCTAGTGTATTACTTCGTTCTATGAAACAGGCTCGGTACCGGAGCGAAAATATTGGTCACTTTGCTCTTGCCTTTAACACATACACCCATTTCACGTCTCCCATAAGGCGATATCCAGACTTAATAGTTCACAGAATACTAAAAGATATCATTGGGAAAAAGCGAAGGGATAACTACTGGAAAACTTGCCTCGATGATTTAGCAGCAGCATGTTCAGCGTCGGAACGGATAGCCGAGGAAGCTGAACGTGACATAATAAAACTCAAGCAAACACAACATATGGCCAGCCGTGTTGGAGCGGTTTTTGACGGTACCATATCTGGTGTTAGCGCTTTTGGTTTCTTTGTGGAGCTATCCGATCCTGCAGTAGAAGGGCTTGTCAGAATAACAACAATACCTGATGACTATTACACTTTTCATGAAGAAAAACATTCCCTTGTTGGTGAGCGAACTGGAAAAAGGTTCCGATTGGGAGATCCAGTTAAGGTTCGTGTAGAGAATGTCTCTATAGAAAGGAGACAGATAGGCTTCACTTGGGTGCTTGGCAAACCATCAAAGAAGCTGACAGAAAACAAAAGAGCCGCTGTGAAACAAAAAAAAAGGTCCGGTCCTGTTAGAAAGTTAAAACCCCGCTCAAAAAAAGCTAAGAAGTAATTAAAAACGGTGTGTATAAATTTCCCTTTTCGATAGCTTTGATATCGAAAAGGGAAAAAGATGAGTGTTGGGATAGGGGCGAATGGAAATTAGAGCAGTTAATAAAGTAATAACATAGAAAACTATTTAAGATAGCGTTATACTCACGAACCTGATTATTGGAGAGGTGACCGAGCGGTTGAAGGTGCACGCCTGGAAAGCGTGTGTGTGGGAAACTGCACCGAGGGTTCGAATCCCTCCCTCTCCGCCAAAAATCTAGGCAAATCAATGTAAATGGCCTCATCCTTTTTGGAGGAGACATAACGAAAGTTAATACGGAACTTAACGATGTACTAAAGTTCTGACAGTTAGCACAATTCACTCCTGCAGTTTCAGATTAAACAAAAGAAAAGCAGTTACCATTTCATATAGTATTAGGACTGGTAGTTTTTAAAGAAATTAACCACTTTGCCACAATATAAGTTGAACAAAAACTGGCTCAGCCTGAAAAAAGGGATGAGAGTTAACCCGTATACCCACCATGCTTTCCTTGGCACAGTTACACGGGAATTTCACATGGGTAGAAAATGGCCTTGCAGGATAGGCACTTAACTGCCTAATATAAGTGGTGCCGGGGGACGGAATCGAACCGCCGACACGAGGATTTTCAGTCCTCTGCTCTACCGACTGAGCTACCCCGGCAGGCCATAAAGGCCATATAATAAAATTGGCGTCCCCAGCGGGAGTCGAACCCGCGTTGCCGCCGTGAAAGGGCGGTGTCCTGGGCCACTAGACGATGGGGACATCACCTGTCTATGTATATTGGTGAGCCGCGAAGGATTCGAACCTTCGACCCACTGCTTAAAAGGCAGTTGCTCTACCGACTGAGCTAGCGGCCCATTCCGATACTTCTAGAAGCCTAAAAGTTAGATAGATTAAATAAGAGGCTATTACAATGTCAAGGTTTTATTAGAGCATTAGTCCCAAAAAAAAATTTTCCCAATAAATAAATATTTTACACCGACAAATTTAATTTGCCATCAAAGCTGTGCTCTTCAAATTTTATCGTGCGTTCATTCAAATTCCCTTAACTGTCGCCTGAGATTTGGGATCAAGCCAGTCACGCAGCCCATCACCAAGGAAGTTTATTCCAAGCACAACCATCATGATGGCTAGTCCAGGGAATGTGGTCATATGTGGCGCAACCAAAAAAAATTGCCTCCCCTCTGAGAGCATTGTACCCCAACTTGCGGTGGGAGGTTGGGCACCAAGGCCTAAAAAACTAAGGCCAGCTTCCGCAATTATTGCTGAAGCTATACCAAAGGTGGCTTCCACTATCAATGGGGCTGCTAGATTGGGTAGAATATAAAGTCTGATGGTCCTATATGGGCTTGCGCCAAGGGCTTTAGCAGCATGCACAAACTCACGTTCTCTTAAAGATAACACCTGCCCACGGACTAGTCTCGCAAATGAAGTCCAACCCATAATACAAAGGGCCGCAACTACATTGGTGATGCTTGGGCCCAGAACTGCCATAATGGCGATAGCCAACAGTATGCCAGGGAAGGCAAGAAATACATCAACCAACCTCATAATGGCGTTGTCTATCCGTCCACCAAAGTATCCAGCTAGTGACCCGAGTATCACACCAATTGTTGCTGAAACAAAAACCGTTACAAAACCAACAAAAAGCGATATACGGGAACCGTGTATAATCCTGCTGAAAACATCGCGACCTAAGCGATCTTGGCCCATCATGTGCCCAGAATCAGGCTTAGCCAATCCATTATAAAGGTCCTGCTCAAACGGCGAATATGGAGCAATTAAAGGGGCAAAAAGAGCCGTTAGAATAAACAGTGCTGTTATAATCAAGCCCAGGAAGGTTGTCTTGTTCATTTGTACCGGATCCTTGGATCGACTACAGCGTAAATCACATCTACCAACATGTTCACAAAAACATAAGATAGTGAAATAGCTAATACACACCCTTGCGCTAATGAGTAGTCACGTGCGTTAAGGGCCTGTATAGTTAACCTCCCAATTCCGGGCCAAGCAAATATTGTTTCGGTAATAATTGCTCCAGCAAGCAAGGCACCAAACTGCAACCCTGCTACTGTCACAACAGGGAGCAGGGCGTTAAAAAGGGCGTGTTTGAATAGTATAAGCAATTCTCCCCCTCCCTTTGCTTTTGCTGTATTTATGTATTCTTCTCCTAAGGCCTCTATAACACTGGAACGGGTGAGGCGTGATAAAATTGCTGCCATGGCTGTTCCCAAGGTAATCGATGGTAAAATTAGGCTATCGAATCCACTTCGACCAGATACTGGAAACCACCCAAGTTCTACGGAAAAGACCAGAATCAAAAGTGGGCCAATCCAAAACGACGGCATAGATACCCCTAGAAGGGAAAACCCCATGGCTACTCTATCAACTGATGTATCACGGTATGCCGCTGCAATAACTCCTAAAGGGATAGCAATAAAAATGGCTATTACCATAGAACATAGGGCCAACTCAACTGTTGCACCATAGCGTTCCATAATGGATTCTGTTACTCCTTTTTTAGTATAAAGAGACTTACCCAGATCTCCGGTGGCAAGGCCACCAAGAAATGACACGTACTGCACTAATAAGGGTTTATCTAATCCAAGTTCTTTGCGTAGTGACTCTTTGTCTGCTATTGAAGCTTGCTCGCCAAGCATAATTTCAACAGGGTCACCAGGTGTGAGATGAATAATAAAAAAGACCAACGTCACTACGCCTATGGCAACAGGGAACATGGCAAAAAATCTCTTTATCAGATATGCTTTCAATATCCCACTCCTGGCATTAACGTTACATTAGCCAAAAATTTAAGGTTCTCATCTGCTGCTAAGACAAACCCTGAAACCTGATTGTTCATTACTGCAACGTTAACTGAGTGCCACAATGAAACATATGGCAGATCATGTGCTAACACACTTTGGATTTGTGAGTATACCGCTTTGCGTTCATTGCCAAATGTTATTCTGCCAAGGTCAGAGAGATCGTCTACAACACTATTTTCATATCGACCCCGGTTAGCACCATAAGGTGGAAACGAAGAAGTATGAAACATATAGTGCAAAATATCAGGGTCTACTATTCCAACCCATGTTAGGGAGAACATCTGAAAGTTGCCCTTTTTTATATTAGAGTAAAAAGTTCCCCACTCATATGAACGAATATCCAGTCCAATACCTATTTTGGATAGCTGCCATTGAAAGATTTCAGCTATCCGTTTTCTAAGCTCGTTTTGTGACGTGGAATATTGAAGGGTAAAACGAAGCTTAGGGCCATTGCCATCAGGGTCTCTATATCCGGCCTCATCCAAAATTTTCATGGCTAATGCTGGGTTGTGTTCGTATGTAGCCACATGACCATAAAAATAAGATGACGCCTTTGACAAGGGGCCAGTGGCTGACTTTGCAAGCCCCCTTAAAATATAATGGATAACGCTTTCCCTATCTAACGCATATGCTATAGCTCTTCTAACTGCTAGTTGTCCTGCAAGTGAGTCCCTGAGATTAAAACCTAGGTAACTGTAGTTTGTGCCTAGAGCTGTAACAACTTTCAGTGACTTATTTTTTCTAAACCGTGGCAGGATATCTGGTGTGATTGGGTTAATGAGCAAATGCAAACCACCTTTCTCAAGTTCAAGCACGCGTACTGTTTCATCAGGTATTATTTTTAGTATGACTCCATCAAGCTTTGGTGCACCATCAAAGTAATTTTGAAAAGCTTTGAGCGTTAATCGCTCTTCAGTTTTATAATCTACAAATTTAAATGGTCCCGTACCTATAGGTTTATTTGCCATTTCAACACCAGACCCATTAGGGGTGATTCCCATTGTAAGATTGCCCAGAAATGGCGCTGAGGGTCGTTTTAAGTCAAAAACAACCGTCATTGGGTCAGGAGTAGAGATTGAAGCTATAACTTCGAACACGCCTTTCCATGGTGATTTGTTTTCCGGCACAAGAACATATTCAAAGGCATATTTAATGTCGTAAGATGTAAATGGTGCGCCATTATGAAATTTGATACCATTTCTCAAAGAAAAAACATACCGAGTGTTGGTTGGTGTCTCCCATTTGCTTGCAAGGTCTGGAACTATAGAAAAGTCTTTGCTTCTTTTTACAAGTCCATTGAAGATTAGATCGCCAATCTTATAGGACATTGCATCGGTATAAAGCCTGGGGTCAAGAAGGCGTGGCCCGGATTCAACTCCCATCACCAGAGTATTGGACGGAACTATTGCTGATCTTTCACAAGCCAGCATTAAAGGCGTTATTATGAACGTTAAGGTGATGAGTATATAACTTCTCATGGGGCACCTATAAGTCACTGTTGCCGAAATGTTTACAACAGGTTTGTCGCGAACAATGATGATAATTATCTCGATATGGCACGATGGCCAATGTCTCCTCTATATACTGCACCATCCCATGTGATTTTTTCTACAGCTTCATATGCGTTATCAATTGCTGTTCTAACATCGATGCCCTTTGCAGTAACACCGAGCACTCTGCCACCAGATGTTACCACATCATTACCATCAAGCTTAGTTCCAGCATGAAACACCACTACACCTTCAACGGCGTTAGCTTCATCAATGCCTCTAATAGTTTTGCCCTTGTCATAGTTACCTGGATACCCGCCTGAAGCCATAACCACACACACGGCGGTATCATTATCCCATTTCGGCTTATGGTTATTAATCTCACCGTTAGCACACGCAACCAACACAGGCACTATATCGCTACTTAGCCTTAGCATAATAGGCTGACACTCGGGGTCCCCGAACCGACAATTAAACTCTAACACTTTTGGGCCAACTTGAGTAATCATCAGCCCAGCATAAAGAATTCCTTTATACGGAGCACCCAATTCAGACATGGTTTTTAGCACAGGGGAGAAAATATTTTTTGAGATATCTTTTTCAAGATCAGATGTAACAACAGGCGCAGGGGAATATGCCCCCATACCTCCTGTGTTTGGTCCCGTATCGCCATCACCAATTCGTTTATGATCTTGAGAAGATGGCATTAGGAGAAAATCCTCACCGTCACAAAACGCTAATACGGAAGCCTCTTCACCCTCCAACATTTCTTCAATCAGCACAGTATCGCCTGCATTACCGAACTTACGGTCAATCATGGCAGTTTTGATGGCATTTTTGGCTTGCATCTTAGTTGCACAAATCAATACACCTTTACCCGCTGCAAGACCATCTGCCTTAATGACAACTTGTTCATCAAACCGATTCAAGGCTGTAAGGGCATCATCCACATTTGTATGTTTTTCGTATTTTGCAGTAGGAACCCCAGACTTGCTTAATATCTCCTTCATAAAGCTTTTACTGCCTTCCAGCCTAGCGGATTCTTTGTTCGGGCCGAATATCTTTAAGCCACGCTTATTAAACTCATCCACCACACCAAGGCAAAGTGGTACCTCTGGACCAACAACTGTTAAACCAATATTGTGGCGCTCACCAAAGTCTGCAAGAGCAATAATATCATCGTTGCAAATATCAATATTATTACCCAGTTTAGCCGTGCCTGCGTTTCCTGGCGCACAATACAGTTCACCCAAAAGTGGACTTTGTTTTATTTTCCACGCCAATGCGTGCTCACGACCACCAGAGCCTATTATGAGAATGTTAATTTTACTCAACACCAATATTTCTCCATTTTTGTTCAAACCATTTTCTAGGAGCGTTCATTTTTTTCTTTGAAGTCACGAATTTAATATTTAATAAGTTTTGTTCTAGGATGAAAAAAGTGCTTTGATTCAAGTAAATGACTAAAGTTTGTCTACCTCTTCTAACAACGCATCACGTAGTTGGTCGCTCTTGACCTTCCGAATTATTTCTCCATTACGGAAAATCAGTCCAAAACCATTTCCACCAGCTACACCTATATCAGCTTCGCGAGCCTCTCCTGGGCCATTTACTGTACAACCCATCACTGCCACTTTAATAGGTTTTTTCATGCCTCGCAGCGCTTCAGTAACCTCCTCAGCCGTTTTTATAAGATCTATGTCGCATCGACCACAAGTGGGACATGAAATTATCTCTGGGTCTATCTGTCTTATGGCCAGAACTTTCAAAATTTCGTATGCAACTTTAACCTCTTGAATTGGGTTGTCTGTTAAAGAAACTCGTACTGTATCTCCAAGTCCACTAGACAGTAATATTCCAATACCAGCTGATGATTTGATCGTTCCTCCAAACCGTGTTCCCGCCTCTGATATTCCAATATGAAACGGATAATCAACCTTGTCAGCTAAAATACGATATGCCTCTACAGTTAAATTAATGCTAGATGCCTTGAGGGACACTTTGATGTCAAAGAAATCCAGTTCTTCTAGAATTGCTATGTGACCCAGCGCTGATTCAACCATAGCCTGAGCAGTCGGTTTTCCATGTTTTTGAAGAAGTTTTTGATCTAGGGAACCAGCGTTAACTCCTATTCTTATAGGAACTAAACGATCTTTGGCTGCTTTCACAACCTCCTCAACTTTCCATCGTTCCCCTATGTTTCCCGGGTTTAGTCGTAGACAGCCAATACCAGCTTCAAGAGAAGCCAATGCCAGTCGATAATCAAAATGAATATCGGCAACTACTGGAATGGGTGAAGCCGAAACAATATCACTCAACGCACTCGCCGCAGCCTCATCCGGAACTGCAACTCTTACTATCTCGCAACCAGCTTCTGCAAGCTCCATGATTTGTCCTATAGTTGCAAAGACATTTTTTGTATCGGTATTTGTCATTGATTGTACTGAAACTGGAGCCCCACCACCGATTGGCACACCCCCAACCATTATTTGCCTGCTTTTTCTCATGCTGACATTCTATAGGAGAAAGTGTTGATCGAGCAAACAACAATCCTGATACACATATGCTAGCAGATGCAAATTCCATTTTAAGCTTGAGGCATAACTAAAGTTATGACAAAAGTTTTCACTGAAGCATTGTGGACAAAGGTAATCCAATTTGATATGGTCATCGGCTTCAAGGGACCCCAGTGGAGACTAGAGTGAGAAGTAAATGCTTGGCTGGTTTTATTGGATGGCTACTGTTAGCATCCTTAATTTTATCAACTAATGTCCATGGAACGGAGAAAAAAATGGGCGAGAATACTAATATTAATGGTGGCGAGGAAATTGCTGTTGTTAGCACAAAACACGGCGAAATGATTATTAAATTTTTCCCAGATATAGCTCCTGGACATGTGCAAAATTTTAAAAAACTGGCTAAAGATGGATTTTACGATGGAACCATATTTCATCGCGTTATTCCTGGATTTATGATTCAAGGTGGTGATCCAACAACTAAGGACCAATCTGCTAAAGGCCGATATGGCACTGGTGGACCAGGTTACAACATAGATGCTGAATTTTCCGATAAAACCCACTCAAGAGGTATTGTTTCAATGGCCCGTTCCTCCGATCCTAATAGCGCTGGCTCTCAATTTTTTATTATGGTAAACGACTCAAGCTTCCTTGATGGACAATATTCTGTATTTGGAGAAGTGATAAAAGGGATGGAAGTGGCTGACAAGATTGTATCTGAACCACGAGATGGCAATGACAATCCAGACGAACGAATTGAAATGAATATCAGCATAAGCGTTCAGTAAAAAGTAGTTACTTTTTAAAGTAATATCAAATTACCGATTAAGTTTGGGATATTGGCACTTAACAAATTTTTAGTAATTGACCAGGAGATATAACCTCTGCTTTTATGCCTTTGGCTGAGGCTTTCACAACAAATTCGTTCGGATCAGCTTGAATTTGTGGAAAAGTATCGTAATGCATTGGTATGTTGTTCCAGGCTTCCAACAACTCGGCGGCTTTTACAGCATCGTCTATTCCCATGGTAAAGTTATCGCCAATAGGAAGCAACGCCACATCCAAAGGTGCGTTTATCTCGCCGATAAGCTTCATGTCCATAAATAATCCAGTATCTCCGGCATGGTAGATTTTCTTTCCTCCCATGGTAAGTACTACACCTACTGGGCTGCCTAGGTATTCGCCATTGGGACCAGAAGAACCATGGTGAGCAATAGTTAATTTTACTCTGCCAAAGTCAAAGTCTTTGCTTCCGCCAACATGCATGGCATGTGACGTGCAATTTCGTGCTGTAAGGTAGTTTGCCACTTCGAATACTGAAATGCAGGTAGCTCCAGTTTTTCTAGCTATGACTTCTGTGTCGCCTATGTGGTCACCATGACCGTGGGTAATTATGATGGCATCGAGTTTGTCAAAGGAATCAGGGCTAACAGTGGCCAAATCATTCCCAGTAAGAAAAGGGTCGATTAATACCTGATAGTCGCCTTCGTCTATTTGCCAGCAAGAGTGTCCATGATACCGCAAAGTGACCATATTGCTGTCTTGATTAAATCTTATTTACAATCAATAGTTGTAATAATTCTTCTAATCTCAACATTTGGAATAGCCGCATGAATGGCATAATAGGCAACCATTCTCATGAGCTAGGGCTCCACCACAATCCGGGCATGCGCCAACCGGTGATATATCCTTGGACGACTCAACAACCGCTTGGACAGGAACCTGCTGAATGGGAAGAGGAATAAAGCCGCCTTGTACTTCAGCACCATTTTCATTACTGCCATTATCTGTTAGTTGAATCTGGGCAAGCTTAGCAAGGGATTTACTGATGGCATCAGCGCAGGAAGATATCCTAACTCCTTTTTCCCAAGCTGGCTGATGACATGAAATTCCCATCAACTGTGAGCGAATTTCATCGACATCTATCCCAGCGCGTAGGGCAAGCGAAACTAACCTTCCTATGGATTCTGTCTGACTGGCAGCACAACCGCCAGCCTTTCCAATCTGAGTAAATAATTCAAATGGCTTACCAGTTTCGTCATGGTTAACAGTTACATAGATGGAACCACAACCTGTATTGATCCGCTGTGTAGAGCCAAATACCATGTCCGGTCTTGGTCTAGGAACAATTTTTGATTCATGACTTTCTCCTTTTCCGTCTGCTTCGACATCCACATTTTCTTTCCCATATGTTGAACCAGTGGATAGCACTTGGTCATCACGAGAACCATCTCGGTAAATCGTAACCCCTTTGCAGCCAAAGTCATAAGCCTTAAGGTATACGTCGGAAACGTCACTCTCAGTGGCACTCGATGGAAAGTTAACTGTTTTTGAAACTGCATTATCTGTATGTTTCTGGAAAGCAGCTTGCATTTTAACGTGCCACTCGGGGCTAACCCCGTGAGCCGTGACAAAGATGCTTTTCATCTCTTCGTCGATTTCTTCAATATCTTCTACATGACCCTCAAAAGCAACCTTCTCCATAAGTTCCTTCGAGTAATTTCCTTTGTTTTTTGCTGCTTCTTCAAAAAGAGGATGTACTTCAACAAGCTTGTCGTTATCCATAACAGTTCTTATATAGGATAAGGCAAATAGTGGCTCAATGCCTGAAGAACAACCAGAGATTATACTTATGGTACCTGTGGGGGCAATGGTTGTTGTTGTCGCATTCCTGAGTTTGGCTGACCCAGGCCTATCAAAGTTGGAACCTTCAAAGTTGGGAAACTCACCTCTGTAGTTAGCTAACTCTCTTGAAGCTTGTTTCGACTCCATATCAACAAACTCCATAATTTCGGAGGCAAGCGCCAAAGCCTCTTCAGAGTTGTATGGAATACCAAGTTTAATGAGTAAGTCTGCCCAGCCCATAATACCAAGACCAATTTTACGGTTGCCCTTAGTCATTTGATCTATTTTATCTAATGGATACTGATTCATATCTATAACATTATCTAGAAAATGGACTGCCGTATGAACGACACCTTTAAGGCGTTCCCAGTCCACAAATCCATCATCATCCAGCATAAGTGCCAAATTTATTGATCCTAAATTGCAAGATTCGTAGGAAAGTAGAGGCTGTTCTCCACAAGGGTTAGTCGACTCTATCTCCCCTACTTTGGGTGTTGGGTTATCGGCATTTAACCTATCGAGAAAGATAATCCCAGGATCACCGTTTTGCCAAGCAGAAGAAACAACTTTTCCAAATATGTCTTTCGCATTCTTCTTTCCAGTTATCTCTCCAGTGTGTGGGTTAATTATGTCGTAATCATTTCCATTTTCTAGCGCATCCATAAACTTCTCTGTTAGCGCTACTGAGATGTTAAAGTTTGTAAGCCCATCGTTATCTGCCTTACAGGTGATGAACTCTTCAATATCTGGATGATCTATCCTTAGAATACCCATATTCGCTCCACGCCTGGTGCCACCCTGCTTAATTGCCTCGGTAGCAGCATCAAACACACGCATGAAAGAAATCGGGCCAGATGATACACCGTTGGTAGATTTTACTCTTGAGTTGGCAGGCCTAAGCTGGGAGAAGGAAAATCCTGTACCACCACCTGACTTATGGATCATAGCTGTATCGTGTATGGTAGAGAAAATTGACTCCATGGAGTCCTCAACAGGAAGCACAAAACAAGCAGAAAGCTGTTGCAGGTCTCTTCCGGCATTCATTAGAGTTGGAGAGTTTGGCATAAACTCCTTGCTAATCATTAGGTTGTAGAACTCTACTTCTGCAGCAGCGACATCTTCCTGACTTCCGTATTTTGCTTCTGCTTGCGCTATATTGTTAGCTACCCGCCTAAACATGTCTTCTGGAGTTTCGATTAGATTACCGTCATTGTCCTTCATCAAATAACGTCGCTCAAGGACCTTTAACGCATTTTCTGAGAAAGCTGGGGATTTGATTTCGTTATCTGGGGAATCTATGGTCTCACCAATATTGGCTAACGCTTCAACAGGGGGTACTGCTTCCATTAGGCCGTCCATTAAATGGTCATGGCCAGATTTCTCTGGTGTTGAATTACCCTTACTTTGTTTAGCATTACTATTGGAATTCATAGTCGCCCCCTAATGGTAAGTACTTGTTTATATTATATTATATTGTATAGTTTTGCCTAGATGAGAAAAAGCAATGCAGGAAATAGCCAGTTTGATTTAACGAAAACCCCCTCGCCACCTAAGCAGTGCAAAAAATCATTACACTTGTGTACCAAAAACAAACAAAAATTATCATATCTGACTTTTTGATACTGTATATTGTGCATTGTTCAATAATAGGCTACAACATATTGTACGTCAACCTGTTTTTTTACTCAGTTTAACCACCATAAAACCACAATTTTTCCACAGGCATTAAAATAGCTAAACAGCCTAGTTTAAAGCTTCCTACCCTTTGTAAACATTTCTACCCATAATAGCATATTTTCGTTTAATTTTCGTTATTAAAGCTGGAATTCATACGGCCTAAATATTATCATCTAGTGACCACAAGTTGGGAGTTAGTATTTTTACGGCTTAGAGATGAATCCTTTAATCTAGTTTTTCATCTACAAGTAAACTGTTCCATAAATTAAAAAAGTTGTTGTTACGCTGTGAATACCTGACTAAAAGAGTATGACTTTAATAGTAAATCGGTGTAGACTGCAAAAGAGGTCATCAGTTCAGTATTGTTATAAAATTCTGGGCAATAAAGGATATAAAGACAACTAATGATTTTGTCTAAAAGAACTTTAGTGGAGAAATTCAAATGATAGATAAGCAAAAGGTCGAAGAAGCGTTAAGCGAGATTCGTCCAGCTCTTCAAGCCGATGGCGGCAACGTGGAGTTTGTTGACGTTAATGATGATGGTGTGGTTTTAGTAAAGCTTCAGGGAGCCTGTTCTAGTTGCCCATCGGCTGGCATGACACTTAAAATGGGCATAGAACGCAAGATTATTGAAATGGTGCCAGAGGTAAAATCAGTCGAAGCAATTATGTAACCTACTATTGGACAAAAAGATATTATGGCTTCTCAAGACCAAGTTTTAGATGTTCTTAAAACCGTTTTATATTCTGGGTTTTCAAAAGATATAGTGTCTATGGGCATAGTAGAAAGCGTGCAGGCAATGCCAGACTCAATCACTATCTCCCTTAAAAGTATTTCTGGTACCCCCGAGTCTCTATCAGAACTTGGAAATGAGATCCGAGCTGTTGTTGGGAAAATCGCTGGAGAAGCTGAAGTCAATGTAATAATGGCCAACGATCAAAACCAAGGTAACAGTAACGACCCAAACAGTGGACAAGATCAGCCTGTTTTTGTTCGTAACAAGCTAACAGACGTTAATGCTGTTATACCAGTTACATCCGGAAAGGGTGGAGTTGGTAAATCCACAGTTGCCGTCAACATTGCCCATACCCTTTCAAAGCAGGGGAATAAGGTAGGTTTGCTGGATCTAGACATTTTTGGACCATCTGCCCATAAAATGCTAGGATCCAACGAGCGGCTACAAGTAGTGGATGACCTTATACAGCCTGTGATGGCACATGGGATGAAAGTGGTTTCTATAGGCATGGCAGTTGAAGACGCCGAGGCAATGATCCTTCGAGGACCTATGGTTATGAAGCTCTTGGATCAGCTCATAAATCAAGTAAGTTGGGGAGTGCTGGATTACTTGTTTGTCGACCTACCCCCTGGAACAGGTGATGTGCCTTTATCACTTACACAACAAATTGCTATTAACGGAGCTGTAGTAGTTACAACTCCGCAAGATGTTGCTCTAATAGATGTCCGTCGAGCTGTAACCATGTTTAAACAAACTGAAACTCATATACTGGGTTTGGTCGAAAACATGAGCCACTACGTGTGCGAGAAGTGCGGTGATGTAGCCCACATTTTTGGCCACGGCGGTGGTGAAAAAGAATCGAATGAGTTAGGTTTGCCTCTGCTGGGTCAAATTCCACTATCTAAGACTATCTGCGAACAAGCCGATAAAGGCTCTCCAATATTTGATAAAGACAAAAGTCCTGAATTGGCAAAAATTTTCGATGGTTTGGCAAGCACCATTGCGAATGCTTTGGTTGAAGCACCAACGCCAAAAGGGCCACAAATCAGTATGGAAGTAGGCGGCGGTGGCGGCGGTGGTTGAGCACCACGCTAGTCTGGCGTGCCAGAAAACAAATGTTAGAGAGTTGTAACCGGCAGGTTAATTTCGTGGACTAAGCAGTTAGTTTCCTTGTAATATTCTTTTTTCACCAGCGGAATCTTGATACTTTGGAATTCGCAAATATTGCCCTGGTGGTGGAATTGGTAGACACGCTGTCTTGAGGGGGCAGTGGGGAGACCCGTTCCGGTTCGACTCCGGACCAGGGCACCATACTGATTTTGATTGGCAACATATTCTGTATTCCCGAACCTTCGATTACCATTTGATGTGTGTTTCCAAATTTTTTTCAGTTGTGTGTGCGGGTTATGCCAAATGATCTTCAATCATACTGTACTGAACCAAACGACTTACGACCGGTGAAACATTAAACGCTGATAGTGTAAAAACTGACACCAAGAATGCATTGGAACTTGATCATATTATGGTACTAGGCACTTCCATTACCTTCAATGCTCATATCAAAACGTGGTATGCGCCAAATGACTGGAATCTCATTGTCGTCCTTACCAAAGTAAAAACCCCACATGGACCCGTGTTCTCCTGTTAGCAGGCAATAACTTGTATACACATGGCTTTCGCCCGGCTCCATATGTGGCTGTTCTCCAACAACACCATCGCCTTCAACTGTCTCAAGGGAACCGTCGAATTGTCTAATCATCCATTTACGGCTCAATAGACGCACATTTTCTAGACTGTAGTTATAAATTTTCATGGTATAAGCAAAGCCGCATTTATAGCCAGACGGTACACGCTCATCCGGTATCCTATTGAGACCCACTATTTCAACGCTCAGGCCTGAGCTACTTTCGTTATCCATACTAATAATATTGTAACCTCATAATGTACACGTTTGTTAATAATTTAATATTATATATCATCAAACAAAATGCGGTAAGACTCTATTACTGATGATTAAATATGTAGTTAGATGGTTCTGTTAATCATTTTCTTATGCCATTTTTTTAGCATTTATAAAGACTAAAAAGGAAAAATCTAGCATGAAAATGGTGGGCCCACCAGGAATTGAACCTGGAACCATCCGGTTATGAGCCGGAAGCTCTAGCCAATTGAGCTATGGGCCCCAATGAACGGTGACAGGAAATTTAAGCGAAACGTTATTAAGATTTAGATTATTCAACAAAAGACCGAAGTTTTTTTGCCCTAGAAGGATGTCGTAATTTTCGAAGCGCTTTTGCCTCTATCTGTCTAATACGTTCGCGCGTTACCTCAAAATCCTGTCCAACCTCTTCAAGGGTGTGTTCTGAATCCATGCCCAGTCCAAATCTCTTCCGTACAACTCGTTCTTCTCTAGGTGCTAGAGTTTCAAGGACGGCGGATGATTTTTCTTTAAGGTCCGTCATGATAACAGAGTCTATAGGACTAACAACTTTCTTGTCCTCTATAAAATCTCCAAGATGGCTATCTTCCTCTTCTCCAATAGGCGTCTCAAGAGAGATCGGTTCTTTTGCGATCTTAAGAACCTTCCTAACCTTATCCACATGCATATCCATCTTCTTAGCTATCTCTTCAGGAGTTGGTTCACGACCAATCTGTTGCATCAGCAATCTAGATGTGCGAATTAGCTTGTTTATAGTTTCAATCATATGTACAGGTATCCGAATTGTCCTAGCCTGATCAGCAATGGCTCTTGTTATTGCCTGCCTTATCCACCATGTAGCATATGTTGAAAATTTATATCCCCTTCTGTATTCGAACTTGTCAACTGCTTTCATTAACCCAATATTTCCTTCCTGAATAAGATCAAGAAATTGCAGCCCACGGTTTGTATATTTCTTTGCTATGGACACAACAAGGCGAAGGTTCGCTTCAGCCAGTTCTTTTTTGGCTTTACGCTCTTGGTTATATCCCCTATCTATGCCGTCAATAGTCTCCCTCAAGTCTTCCAAGGACACCTGAGCCGCATATTCAATTTTTTTTATCTCTTTTTTACACTCTTTAATCTGACCCTCATACTCTGCTACTTTTTCAGGGTTAAGCTCTTTCTTCTTGGGTACTTTTCGCTTCACTTCAGCGCGTCTAGACACTCTAAAACCCAGTTTCTCTTCTGCAACCCGAATACCTGAACTAAATTTATTGCATGCAGAACCAAATGATTTGATCTTATCAATTATCCCTTGCAACAGTGATGGTTCTAGTTTTATTGATATGATGATATCTTTAATCTGTTCCTGAAATTTTAATTCTTCTTTCTCATGCTTAGTTCTATCTTTAGCTGTGGTTTTCTTTTGTTTAAGCTTTGCTACCACCATCTGCAGTTTATTGCTTGATGTTTTTAGCTGTTTAACTAGCTTCAAGACTCTTTTGAGCTCTTTTTTGATTTTAGCCGCTGAAAGATCTTCTTCCGCTTCACTCAAATTCACAAACTCCTGGACCAGCATCTCATTGCATTCAACTTTTTCAGCTAAACCTATTATCTCATTTCCAGTTATGGGACATTTGATAACTGCGCCTATGACTTTATCCTGTCCTTCTTCTATCAGCTTAGCTATAGCTACCTCGCCTTCCCTTGTCAGCAGAGATATTGAGCCCATTTCTTTAAGATACATCCTCACGGGATCTTCTGACGATGCACCACCGCCATCAGCATCGCCCTTTTTATCCCTTGCAGACTTCTGAGTATTAAGCCATGCCGACTCACTGGAAGAGTCAATTATTGAGATACCAACGTCGGTAATGGAATGCATCACCTCTTCAATTTCTTGCGGTGTGATAATTTCGGGAGGGAGAAACTTAAGCAACTCATCATAAGTCAGGTAACCCTTCTCTTTACCTTTTGCTAACAAACCATCTAAGGGTTTAACAGCTACCACATTGCCCATTAAATATTTCTCCAAAAAAATTTGTATCTAGTAGATTTAAAATGGTCAAAATCGCAATTGTAACTAACATAGACTAAAAGTAACAGGTTTTTCAGCTAATAGATAACATCCATGCTAATTCTATTTCCGCTGATTGTTTCGACTTTAATAATGTTGACATTCAGTATCAGCGCTAATCAGATGTTAAACGATTATCATTGCTGTTAGTGTCGATTTTCCTCTGGTCATTCACCTGTTCTTTTAAAATCGCAAGCCTTCCTTCTGGCTCGCAGCATACCTTCTTATAGCAGTCAACTACGGCTTGTTCCATAAATTCCTCGTCGATTAAGTCAGGATCAAGCACTATTGATGTTAAAGCTTTATTGACGCTATCTTGAGTAGAAAGATTCAAAATATCTGAAAAATTATCTATACCTTGCTGCTTAGCTTTAATTATTAGCCTAAAAGCTACCTTATGTTCATCTTTTCTAAAGTTATCTTCCGATAATTTTGGAACCAAAGTATCGAGATACTTTGGTTTTTCAATGAGTATTCTAATTAGGATTTTCTCTGCTTGGTCTACGCCTAAAGTGGGTTTTTGGTCTCCACTCGACTTTTGCTGTCCGGTTGTCATCTCATTCTGGGCACTCTTTCCTATTTCGTTAAGCAGCAATTTTTTGTTAATACCCATTTTTTCTGCCAGAATTTCCAAATATTGATCTCTCTCCAGTCGATCGCGAATTCTATTAATAAACGGTAATATTTCTCTAGCGGCGGCACTCTTCCCTTCTACTGTTCTAAGTTCAGCAGACTTGAGTGTTGTATCAATAATAAATTGTGGAAATGAAGGTGCCTGTTCAAGCAAATCATTAAATTGATTAGCCTCTCCTCTTGCTATGAACTCATCTGGATCCTTGACCCCTGGGAGCCTGAGCATAAAAACATTTAGTCCATGGTCCAACAAAACTGGAATACTTTTCCGTGACGCCTTCAATCCAGCATTATCTGAATCAAACATTAGAACAACTCTATTACACACCCTCTTAATTGCCTGAGCTTGCATATTCGTAAAGGCCACACCAGCCACTGCAACACAATTCTCTATACCAGCAGAGCGCAAAGAAATAACATCCATATACCCTTCTACCACTAACAGCTGATCATCGACACGTGCGCGGTTTTTTGCTAGATCAAGCCCGTACAGCATGGAACTTTTATGATAAATCGGTGTTTCTGGGCTATTAATATATTTTGGGCTATTACTAGGTTGTATATCCATAACCCTACCCCCAAAGGCCACAACCTTTCCAGCAATATTAGATATAGGAAACATTAATCGGTCACGAAATATATCAATACTGTTACCTGTCGATGATGGTTTGCACAGCCCTGCTCTTTTCAAAGTTTCAACCTTTAAGCCCTTTGATGTTAAGGCTTTAATCAATGTGTTCCATCCGGCAGGAGCAACACCAATACGAAATAACTCTATCATTTCATCAGAGATTTTTCGCTTTCGTATGTATTCCCTAACAGGGGATGAAGTTGCTGAGTTTTGAAGTACTTGCTGATAGTACTTTGTTGCCTCCTCCATAGCATGGTATAGCGGTTGCTTCTCTTCCTGCCTTTTAAAATTTTCGCCGTTGATGACAATGTTGTATTGTCTGGCAAGAATGTTAACTGCTTCAAAGGAGCTGACATTCTCAAATTTTTTAACAAATGTTATAACGTTACCTCCTTCTCCACACCCGAAACAGTAGTACACTTGCTTAACGGGACTTATGTTGAAAGAAGGGGTTTTTTCTTGGTGAAAGGGGCACAGTGCAAGATAGTTGGCTCCAACCTTTTTCAAAGGCATATAACTGGAAATCACTTCTATAATATCAGCACGACTCATTAACTCTTCAATAACATTTGATTGGGGTGTTTTGCTCATATAATTAATCCCATTGCATGCTCTACTCTCACCGTTAAGACAGCAACTCTTTGACTATCTTTTTAACTGTACCACCATCAGCCCTCCCTTTAACTTTTGGCATGAGAACTTTCATTACTTTTCCAATATCCTTAATAGATTCCGCTCTTGACTCTCCAATAGCTTGTCTAGCGAAATCTCGCAAAACGTCACTGTTTAGTTGTTCTGGCATGTACTCACTAAGCAAAACGGCTTCGGCCTCTTCTTTGTCTGCTAAATCATGACGTTCAGCATTACGGTATTGGATAGCGGCTTCATGTCTCTGCTTCACCGCTTTAGCTGTGACTTCCCCAGTCAACTGATCATCAAGTTCTTTGCCTATTTCTATCTCTTTGTTTTTAATAGCAGTAATAAGCATTCGTATGGTTTCAAGACGGAGCTGCTCCCTAGCCTTCATTGCCTTTTTCAAATCTTCGACAAGCTTTTCTTTTACGCTAACTTTTTTTAATTCCATTGGAAAAGTCCATATACTGACAACTTTTTAGTGAAGATAAGCCAGCTGATAGAGCATGTCAACTTCTACTAGCACAAGTTGTTGACCAAAACAGGCCTCTGGACTAACATCACCCTGAATGGATACACTAAAAATTAAAAAGCTTGATCCTAGCGCTGAGTGTCCTCAAAAGGCTAATGAAGGTGACCTAGGCTATGATCTGTTTGCACTAAAAACAACATCCATCCCCAATGGCACCACAAAACTAGTGGGCACAGGAATAGCTATTCAGTTCCCAGTGGGATGGGGAGGAGTTATCAAAGACCGTTCTTCAATTGCAATGCAAGGAATCTTCATCTCTGCAGGTGTGATAGATAGTGGATACCGTGGTGAAGTGCAGATTTTAATTACAAACCACTCTGGCTCAACATTTTTAATCGAACATAAACACAAAATCGCACAACTAGTCCCTATACCTACTACAGACTGGAGTCTAGAAGTGGTGGATTTACTAGATGATAGCGATAGAGATTCAGATGGTTTTGGATCAACCGGGCCATATAAGAAATAGCAACAATTTATTCAGCTTATATTAAGACCATTCTATTGTTTTTTATCTGTCTCATATCAGCGTAATTTTATTTTAATAGGGGATAACTATACTAAGTCTTCATAGACTTTTTATAATATTTGCTCCATCCCCTAGCAAAACTGTGCTTGCTAAAAGATACCTTGTTAGCTACGTGGTAAAATACAGATTATGGAAAAGTCAAAACCAAACAATAAGGTTAAGAAAACGGTTGCGCAGAATCTTGAAGGAAGTGATCCGTCTGGGACACGTAACAAGTCAAAGGTTTCACCAGCCAACAACGATGCTAGCAAGAGTAATGCTCTGGCACCATCCGACCCCCTCCAGCTTTATATCAGCAAAGCAAAAAACTACCCTGCACTCTCAAGGGAAGAAGAGTTTAGGCTTGCCAAGTTGTATCGTGAAACAGGTGACAAAGAAGCAGCCTTTATACTTGTGACTTCCAACCTAATGCTCGTTGTGAAAATAGCTTTTGAGTTTCGGACGCAATTTCAGAATATTCTTGACCTAATCCAAGAAGGAAACTACGGGCTAATGCGTGCTGTTCGAAAATTTGACCCTTTCAAAGGCACAAGGCTCTCTACATACTCAGCTTACTGGATTCGAGCCTACATAATAAAATTTTTACTCGACAATTGGCGGCTAGTTAAAGTTGGGACAACGAATATTAGGCGCAAATTGTTGTATAACCTTAAAGAAATGGAAGCAAAACTTTCCGAAGGCGGCACTGTCCCATCAGTTAAACTGCTAGCTGAACATTTTGGAGCTAGCGAAGAAGATGTAATTGAAGTCCAAAAAAGCCTCGGTGTCTCCGATGCTTCAATTCATCAGCCCATTGAAGAGGGATCATCTAGAACACTATCAGAAATTCTACCAGCTACTCACCATACTGACTATGCAAAAGACATAGATGACAAACAAATAATGAATCAGTTTCGAACAGCCATCGAAGAATTCAAAAAAGATATCAGGCCTAGCGAACTTACCCTACTCGAAGAGCGGATACTTTCAGAGGACCCTTTAACTTTGCAGGAAATCGGTGACAAGCATGATATTACACGTGAAGCAGTGAGGCAGGCTGAGGTCAGACTTTTGAAGAAACTGACAAAATACCTGCAAGGTCAGTTAGGAGAATTTAAAGATTTTGGCTTCGAACAAAGTGACTGAGTGCCACAGCCTTATAACACTCTCTCCCTTTAAGTTTGCTTTGTGTTTGAACTAAGAATATAACTGAAACAATATATTTTAATTCCAACAACTCTTTCCGCGTATATAAAAAATTTTGCTAGAGACCATGAGAGTTTATAGGCAACATAAAACAACTCATAGTAATAGATTTGTTAGACTGTATTGATAATTTTCTATAAGCACATTTCTGGAAAGACAGGCAAATATTGACTAATAAACCACAAGACAAATATAAAGTAGGCCAAATAAGTCACTCTGCCCGATGCATGGCCAGCGAAATGATAATGATCGGTTTTGAGGGTACTCGATATTCCCCAAAACTTGGATCATGTCTTAAAAATTTAAGGCCAGGAGGAATAATACTGTTTTCCCACAATATTGAAAATTCTCGACAGACAATAGCTTTAGTATCTGACTTAAAGAAACTTTTAGAGGACGTTTCTGGTTTACCTCCTTTTATTTCTGTTGATCAAGAAGGCGGCAGGGTAACACGCATTCCGTCAGATTTCCGCCACTGTGCTATTAAAGACGAGTACCATGACGCAAAGCTTTGGCCCCACAGCTTTCCAAGCTTGCGCAGTATTGGCAAAGATGGAAGTGAAGAACTTTGTGAAAGAACTCATGAATATATGGCATGTGCTCTTTCATATTTGGGGTTTAATATAGACTATGCGCCTGTCCTTGATATCGACACAAATCCAATAAACCAAGTCATATCAGACCGCTCTTTTGGCAGCAACGTTGAAAAGGTCTGCTCCCTAGGACGAGCCGCAATACGCGGGCTGAAAACAGGTGGAATGATGACGTGTGCTAAACATTTTCCTGGCCATGGTAATACCGAGCAAGACAGCCATTTTGTGCTTCCAATAGATGTAAGAAGTAAGAAACGACTGATTGAATATGAGCTGACTCCTTTTAAAATGGCTATTTCAATGGATGTGGAGTTTTTTATGACTGCTCATGTGCTTTACCCAGAGCTAGACAAAGATTACCCAGCAACCTTGTCACCAAAGATTATCAGAAACTTGTTGCGCAAAGAACTATCGTATGAAGGAGTTATTGTTACTGATGATCTTGACATGAAGGCTATCTCCGAGTCACGGACTGATAAAGAAATAGTAGAGTTGTGCTTAGCATCAGACATTGATCAATTTCTTATATGCAGAAACCCATTAAGAATGACTAATGTAAGAAACACTCTGGAATTAATGATTGATAACGGGCAAGTGGAAGAAAAGGAATCTCTAATCAAGCTGAACCGTTTGCTTCATTTGAAAAGTTTAGCAGAACAAAGAGGTTGAAAAAGATGAATAATTTACAATACAGGTGGAATCCTTATGGTAAAAACCGTTCCCACCAATTTTTTAGATATTACGGAAATAGTCCAACCATGTTCCGTGATAATTTTTTTTACTATTGCCATGCCAAACCCAGTTCCCCTTGCCTTGCCATGGGTGAACAGTGGCTCCCAAATCTTTTCAATATGTTCCGATAAAATGCCCACACCTGAATCCTCCACGCTGATCAGCGTAACTCCATCGGAAACGTTTACAGACAATCTAAGTTTTCCTCCTTTGGGCATTGCCTCCAACGCGTTTTTTGAGAGGTTTAATAATACCCTGATAATCTTACGTTTATCCATATTAAGCACAATGTTTTCTGGGCATTCAAAATAAACTTTTACCTTGTTAGGGACTATTAAATTTAACTGTAACTCTACTTGTTCAAACACATGTATGAGTTCATTAGGCTCAATTGCTAGTTCGGACGACCCGGTTTTTACAAAGTCGAACACCTCTTCGATCTGGTTATATATATTTTCGGCGGAAGACTGAACGTAATTGGAGAGTTCGAGAAATTTTGGGTTATCAGGCACACCTGAAGCAATCTGGTCTGAGCACATATACAACCGCTGAATGTCATTTCTAATATCGTGCAATATTAATGATGCAAATTCACCCACAATAGATAGCTTTTCAACCCGTAAAAGCTCTTCCCGTAACTTTGTCGCCTCAACAGCCGCGGTGATTTGGCTCGCAAAAGTTTCCAAAATGCTTTGGTCCTGCTGTGAGAAAAAATGTGGGGTTTCACTCTCAATATTTATTATGCCTACAACCTTGCCGTTGTACACCAAAGGCACGCACAATTCCGAACGGCAATTATCCACGCCTTTTAAAAAACGGGAATCCTCAGCCGTATCTGATACTAAAATTGGTTCACCTTCTACGGCTACAGCACCGCTAATGCCTTCTCCAAGCTTGATAACCATATCTGCAGCTTCACGAGGAAAACCAATCCATTTGACAGTTTTCAGATTGTTATGTTCTATCATCCTCACAATTGCATGGTCATAGCCGAGCACATTCTGAGAGATGATCATTGCCATCTCAAGCACTTCCTCAACAGTTCTCGAGGCTGCTAAGTATCTACCAAGAAAGCTTACTTTTTGAAGTTTATCTTCCATAGCCCGCACATTAAAATAGAGGTGTTCCCATTGAAATTATATGTTATTGATCAGAAAAACATGGAGATCCTCAGACACGCGTTACAGGTTTAATCCTTGCTAAACACGCCTAGCAGATAAAACACACAGCAGTAAGGAAACACCTGCACAAGCCATTATACAAGATATGCTCGAATCAAGCCTTAAGATAACAACCTTCAGCTTTCTTCTGGTGGCAAAACCTTAGTTACGTCAAGCGCATGGGGTCCTCTTGGCCCCTCAATCAATTTGAATTCCACTTCATCGCCATTTTTCAGGGATTTATATCCATCCATCTGGACGGCTGAATAATGTACAAAAATATCTGTTTCCTGGCCTTCCTCTCTAATGAAGCCGTAACCTTTAGCGGAATTGAACCACTTAACATTTCCTTTAGCCATCTAACAACCCCCTCGCCACTACAGATGATCCAATTGCTAGACTATGAATAGACTACCCTGACTTAGCAACAGTAAAAGAGAGTTCTTTTAGAGTGCCATTCACATGGAACATCTAATGACTTACAAATTATGTCAACTTAATCAAAGTTAGTCATTAACTTTTTTACTACTGTTGATCTAACTCGTTCTTTAAATTAATCAACCAACTGTTACAATTGAAGTTCAATCATTTATTATTAAGAATAACAGCACATAACCCTAACCATTTTGAGTTGATGGCTTGTTTTCACCTTAGAAGGTGTAATTTGCTTCGTTATGGTAAAATCTATTCCCAATTGAGATGACGATAAAAGAGAATATAGCGCTCGTTAAGAAACGCATGGAACAAGCCGCTCGCAGGTCTGGCAGATCAAAAGAATGCGTAGAACTTGTTGCGGTTTCAAAAAAAGCAGATATTAAAGCAGCGCTAGAGGTGTTAAATACCGATGTGTTTATTTTGGGCGAATCCCGTGTTCAAGAAGCAAAGCGCAAATTTAAAAAAATAGGTGCTGCGGCCAAGTGGCATCTCGTAGGATCATTGCAAACCAATAAGGCCAAGTATTGTCCTGGACTTTTCGACTTAATCCATTCAGTGGATCGTATAGAGTTATTCAAGGAGCTAGATAGTCAAGCCAAAAAACATGGCACTATTTTGAATGTTTTGTTGCAAGTTAATGTTTCAGGAGAAAAACAAAAGTCGGGGTGTGATCCTAACAAAGCTGAAGACATTCTTAAAGAAGCAGCACTTCTGCAATGGTTAACGGTTAGGGGGTTGATGACAATTCCACCATTATGCCCAGACCCTGAGAATAGCCGTTCTTACTACAAATCGCTTGTTGAACTTAAAATCGGACTTGAACGGAGCGGGATCGAAGAGATATCCTTAAAAGAGTTATCTATGGGAATGTCTAATGACTACGAAGTGGCAATAGAGGAAGGTGCTACACTGGTGCGCGTAGGAAATGCAATTTTTGGCAATATATGAGACACTAAATTTATTTGGATTTAAGCTTAGTACAACCTAGCCTTGTACGATTTTACGGTTTTTTTAAGGCTCTAACGACTATTCCATAACTCACTAAACGGAAAAATTACAATTGTTAAAGAAACAAGCAGTAGCTTTCATTGGCGCTGGTTTTATGGGTCAGGCTCTGATTAGAGGCTTGATCAAGTCTGGGTGCTTGGTTGCAAAACAAATTACCATTTCTGATTCTAACGAACGAATCGTCTCAGATGTTGTAAGCCAATTTAAAGTAAATGCAGCCAAGTCAAACGAAAAAGCAGTTGAAAGAGCCAGTATAGTTATTCTAGCGGTAAAACCACAAGATTTGCCATCTGTAATAAAAAGTTTAGGTAAAAAGCTTGGAAAGGAAAAGCTGATTATATCAATAGCAGCAGGGGTTACCATCAATACTATATGTGACCTTTTGCCTGAAAAAGCCAGGGTTGTTCGTGCCATGCCAAACATTGCTGCCACAATTGGAGAATCAGCCAGTGCCATCTGTTTGAGTGAAGCAGCAACAGATACTGATTTGGTTATGGCAAAAAAAATATTCGATGCAGTAGGCGAATCAGTTGTTGTGGATGAATCTTTGATGGACTCGGTCACGGGTTTGTCTGGATCAGGGCCAGCATTTGTGTTTGTCTTTTTAGATGCTTTGATCGAGGCTGGGGTTCGAAGTGGATTGACGCGTGAAGTGGCTACTAAGCTGGCTAGTCATACAATGTATGGGTCTGCTAAGCTTGCTATAGAAACAGGTGAAAAACCATCCTCTATAAAAGACAGAGTAAGTTCGCCTGGTGGCACTACCTTGGCTGGTCTTTCAGTGCTTGACACAGGTACTTTTAAAAGAGAAGTATTAAAAGCAGTTGAGGCAGCCAGGAAAAGGTCAAAGGAATTGAGCAACAAGTGACTTATGGTAGTATCGTGTCATGTTTATTATAGGTAATTTTCTAATTGCTATAGCACAGGTCATTAATATTGCGCTTACATTATACTTGTGGACAGTAATAATCCGTGCGCTGATATCATGGGTTAACCCGGATCCATATAATCCAATCGTTACTTTTCTTTATAGAGTTACAGAGCCTGCGCTAAGACCGATTCAAAAGTTTATTCCAATGGCTGGAGGCATAGACTTTTCTCCAGTAGTGCTGATACTAGTAATTTACTTTATGCAGTTTTTCCTGGTAACTTCATTAATGCAGATTGGTCAAGCACTGCAATGAAAGTGAATGTGCACCAAAAGGCAATCGTTGCAACAAAAGCATGACTAATAAGATCATTAAAGTGGCCTTGGTGTTGAACGATGAGCTATCGAAGATTTGGCTACTAGGATATAATTCGTATTTATTTAAACGCGAACAGTCTGGTAAGTTAACTGAGCGACAATTAAAGGATTAATTGATTGAAACGTATATTCATAATACTTGTTGCATCCTTTCTATTCACCGGATGTGTGTGGATAGTGGCAGCTGGTAGCACTGGAACTATGGGCGCATTTGCCTGGCACGATGGCAATCTCGCCCGAAATTATGGTGAACCAATTCCAATAACTTTTGAGGCAACTCTGAACGCTTGCAAGTTGCAGGGTCTCAACGTGACATCGGCAGAACTCTATTCACATCGGGGTCGAGTGATAGTAAAAAATAGTAATGATGAAACTATAAGAATCTTTCTGGAAAAATGGACAGAGTTCGAGACTAGAATCACAGTCAGAGTGGGGTTGCTAGGGGATATAGACCTTTCCAGACAGATCCACAGCGAGGTAGCCAATAGCCTCAGATGACAGATTTTGTCCAAGTTCAAGCGTACATCTAATAAACTAGAAACCGACAACCCACTTTAATAAAGGCAATTCCTTTCAGAATGTGGGATTTATAAGAGTACTGTTCAAGTTAAAGTGTATTTGTTTTATAAAGTGATTTGGATTATTAAACTTGTCAACACAATTGAATTTGGCTTGCAGTCCACTTACAAATGAAGGTTCTGGCCATAGAATATGAGTCAAGGAGTCGCAATTGATCTTAGGGCCTTACAGTATGGTTTCAAGGCGCACAAAAAAAGAGGTATAGGCGAATATACTAGAAACCTTGTATCACGGAAGAGCCTAGCTTCACCTAAACTTGAGATTACTGCGTTTCACGATCCTCTCCTCGATACTAGCGAAGTGGAAAAGTATGATTCATTGCCATTTCCAGCACCAGCTTCGAAATTGTTTACTCCTTTCATCAGCAAAAATGCAATAAATAACATTTTTTACTGCCGCAGTTTAAACAAAGCAATGAAGCAGTGTGGTGCCAAACTATTATTTTTCCCTACACATTTGGACGTCCCATTTGGTCTAAGTCGCCCTTTTGCTGTAACTGCCCACGATTTAATCCAAGTAGCTGTAAAAGGTGAAAATGAAACAATTATGAAAAAAATTGATTTTGTTCGTCAAAAGACAGCGCTTCAAAAAGCCGTAATTATCATCTCTGTTTCCGAACATACAAAGCACGACATAGTAAATTATGCAGACATTAACCCTGATAAAATTGTTACGATCCACAACGGTGTGGGATCGCAATTTTGCCGGTTAAAACCTGGAGAAGGGGTAGACATAAACTTACCAAAAAAGTTTATCCTAAACGTTGGTGGCATTGACAAACGAAAAAACGTTGCCCTCTTATTCAATGCATTTTCGCACCTTCTTCGGCACGATCCAGAGTATCACCTAGTAATAACAGGTGAGATTGAAACCGATTCACAGTACATCGATTTCAAGAAGCAACTCAACAATATGGGGCTAGGGTCAAAAGTGATACCAATGGGGTTTGTTGACTCTCAGACGCTGGTAACACTGTACAACAGGGCAACCGTGTTTTTCTATCCTAGCCTATACGAAGGATTTGGACTACCAATACTCGAGGCCATGGCGTGTGGCGCCCCAGTGATATCAACCAATCGATCCTCTATACCAGAAGTGGCTGGAGACGCGGCAATATTAGTAAACCCAAATGATCCTAAGCTTTGCTGTGAGGCATTGCTTGATTTGTGCAATTCAAAAAATAAGCAGGGCAGTTTGCGGGACGCAGGCATTAAACAGGCAGCACTTTTTTCTTGGGAAAAATGTACTGGAGAAACATTCGACACTTTACTTAAAGCCTCAAGCTGATTCCATGCGTGTATTAGACCGATATATAATCACAGAACTTATTAAGGTTTTTTTTATCGCCTTATTTGTACTTTTCTCCGTATTAATATTAGAGAAAGTAAATTTCTTATCACATATGCTTTTAACTCAGCATGCGCCACTATTGATAATAGTAGAATTAATGCTTTTCATTTCTCCGACGTTTTTAACCCTGGCAATCCCGCTTGCAGTATTAATGGCTACACTGATGGCGTTCTCGCGGTTTTCGGCTGACAATGAAATAATTGCAATGGGTTCAAGTGGTATTTCACCTTACAGGCTATTAATTCCTGCGCTTGTTGTATCATCGGTCGCTGCTGCAATAACCCTGCTTCTAACTACCAGCATCAACCACAAAGGGAATATTGCATTTCGAACAACAGTGATCAAAATACTTCAGTCGAACTTTAATCTTGATATCAAAGAAAGGCGTTTTCATTCCAGCTTTCCTGGTCTAGTTATATATGTAAACAATAATGAAGGAAATAAGCTGAAGGGTGTTTTTATAGCTGACCATAGGCTAAGTAAGCGCCCAAAAATCATAGAAGCTGCCGAAGGAGTTATGCTTTTCTCAAAAAATAGTGAATTTATAACAATGCGGTTAACCGATGGGACTTCTCATTCGGAAACTAAAGGGGGATCATATCGTACCATTACGTTCCAGCAATATGATTTGACCATAGATTTAACTCAGAAACTTAGCGAACCTTTGGAAAAAGAAATCCCCCAGTTATCAATCACCGAATTGCGCAACCGAATAAAAACTCGAATGAATGAAGGACTATCTGTTAGCCGAGAAAGTGTTGCCTTGCACAAAAAATTTTCTATCCCATTTGGGTGTTTGGTGCTTGGCTTTATGGGTGTTTCAGTGGGATTAGTTACATATAAAAAAAGCTCGGCTAGTGGTTTCGGATGGGGAGTGTTGCTAATAGTATTGAATTACATTCTTCTCATGGTTGGACAAGGATTAGGTGAAGGGGAAAAGATTCCAGCCGCGCTATCAATGTGGGGGCCCAATGTTATTATGGGTGCCATCGGAGTATGGTTGATGATTCGAGTAACAAAAGACACTATGCCAATAATACAGGACACATCGAATAAGCTCTCCACAAAAGACAACAAGTCAAAATAGGAATCCACTAATTGAATACTTTGCTTCAGTACGACGAAAAGCTATTCTTAATAATCAACAATGATTTTTCAAGCCCTTCTTTAGACGGACTAATGTCCTTTTTTACAACAGCTGGTGATGCGGCAGGTTGGGTTATCTTAGGTCTGGTCGCAATTGTTATGACCGCTGGAAAGGACGTGGGAAGAAAATTACTTACTTTTATATTGACCGTTATAATAGCAAGTTTGATCCTACATGGTGCTAAAATGTATTTCGATAGAGACCGTCCCTTGAAAAATTTCTCTTCAAGAATCAGCAATGGAGAGGTGATAGTAAAAACACCAATTGGTCCATTATATCATGGGTCATTTCCATCTGGCCACGCCCAAGCTTCGTTTACAGTTGCAACATTCTTTGCCCTTTATTACAGGCATTACAGAGTGCTGCTATTCTTAGCTGCTGCTGCAGTGGCTTTTTCACGAGTATATTTAGGAGTGCACTACCCTTCGGATGTATTAGCCGGTGCAATTCTTGGATGGTCAGTAGCATTTATAGTATTTAAACTTGACCCAAAAACTCCCGGCCGGGCTTAATAAAGCCCGTAACCGAAAGTGATTGAGTAATTTTTTTCAACAGAGGCCCGTTACTTTGATTTTCGGAGCCATTTCCTTTTCTTCTCAACACCAGCAAGCTTGTCATGGAATTCCTTTACAACATCTGGAAAGAGAAGGTTAAACGGATGATTTGGATTCTCGGGGAGTTCTTTATACTCATCCATTATCATAGCGGCAATGTTACATTGAGCAATTGCAACACCTGGGTAAATCCTATTCATTGCTTCAATAGGGCCGTACATTATCCAATCGGCACCAAGTGACGATACAGCCTCAGTAGCAACGTCAACACCTTTGAAACCGTCTGCGTCTCCATTTACTAGTTTTTTGGCGTCCTTCATCCACATATAAACACCATTGGCGGGGCCAGAGCCTGCTGGTAGTCCATGTTTTTCTTTTATGATGCGCATGGCATTGTTGCAGATCATCGACGTAGGTAAATGCATGACCGAACAGTCACAAAGAATTGATTCAAACTTGTATGGCTCCAGTAGTGGCCACATCTTATCAAGGCATTTAAGGCGGCCGGTAGAAAAATCATCTTGAGCATCCCAAAGACCAAGAACTACGTGTTTAACACCGAGTTTAGCAATTTCTTCAATCTCTTTTGGTAAATCCTTTTCCCAAAAAGAAAGGGAGTTATAGAGATAACGATCCATCTGACCTAACGCAGCAACAGCTTCAGCTGCAGGCCGTTTGACTTTTGTCATGTAAGCATCTGACGCAAATGGCATGCCCGACTCTTCTGTTGTTTCTACAAAAAACTCAATGTACTGTTTCATCTCATCACCTGTATTGGCAACCATGTCAACCAGTGAAGGAAGTCCAGTTTTCTTCTCGAGAATCTCAAGTGCACGAATCTGTTTAACAGCCTCTTCACGATCGAAGTCAACTTTGCCTTTCCTAGAGTTAACGATCTTGTCGCCAGGCCAAAACATGTTCCCGATCATGAGGGGAGGGTTGTTACCAGGTTGTCCGCCCACGACCCTTCCACCGATTTTGCTTTCTACCTGTTCTACTTCAAATCTTAAATCAAACATTTTCCCCTCTTATCTATTTTTAAAAGGCTTAAGTGATTAGGGTACGTTTTTACAAACAAACGTCCTGTTAAGGGGCTTTGCCCCAGTCTATAATGCCTACTATATTAGGCAAAAGGCGTACCCAAAAAAAGCTAACAGTAAATTATCATCGTTATTGCTAACTATTTGTTAAGTAATACTTTATAATGCACCTTTTGTCTCCCATTTGCTGAATGGACGTAGACAACAGTAACCAAGTTACAACATGTAACAAGTTTTAAGGTGATTTAACCAAATATTAGGATTCCATGCAACCTGAAATTTACTTTCAAGTGCTGCCGACACTTATGCATATTGGGTTTAGTAACAATAAAAATGTTAATTACATCTGATAAGAATAAATAACTAGATGAACCATTCTTTTCTGAAAACATGTCAGCTACATTTATTGATCGTGTATAATCACTTTCTCATATTCTGCCGGAGTGGTGGAACTGGTAGACGCGCTGGACTCAAAATCCAGTACGGGCAACCGTGTGTGGGTTCGAGCCCCACCTCCGGCACCACCAAATGCAATAACTTGCTTATTTTGCTCCAACGCCAATTGTTTTGGGATAGCCTAGACACTTATCGTTGTATTGTGATTGGACGTATCAGGCTCACAGGAAAAATATTTGCGCAATGCAGGCTTTAACTCACCCAGAGTGTAAAAAGAGCCTGTTATAACCCAAATAGATTTGGGGTTGGAATTCATTATCGTATCTACCACTTCATTGCAGAAAGTTATTACTTGGGTAGGTATAGATGCAACTTTTTGCGCTCTGGCCAGTTTAGAAGGATCCTCCGCCCTTGGCACCTTAGGACTAAACATAGTAAATGACAACGCTACCGGCGCTAGGTTATGAAGCATTTGAGAATAATCCTTATCAGCCATTGCACCAAAAACAAAGTCAACTGATTGTAAACCAAACCTCTCTGTTAGTGTTTGGGAAAGGGCATATGCCGCTGCTGGATTATGAGCGCCGTCTAGTATTACAAGTGGATTAGTTGAAATAATTTCAAATCTGGAATTAGTTGGAACCTTTTGAAGACCAGACCTAATTGAATCTTCCCTTATTTTAATACCATACTCTTGAAGTGTATTGACTGCCTGAATAGCAGTGGCAGCATTGCTAGGTTGCATCGAACCGCAAAGACTAATTTTAGTTTCATCTAATTGAATATCATCGGATATAAAGTCGAGCGTTTCATAGTAATTTCCAATCTTTTGTCTCTGGTAAGAAAAGTTCTTCCCCATTATTGCCGTAGGAGCATGAAGCTCTTTGGCGCGCTCAACTATTCTCTCCCTAGCTAGATTATCCTGCACAGATATGACAACCGGTCTAGTTGGTTTTATTATTCCAGATTTCTCAAAGGCTATGCTGACCAAATCTCCCCCAAGATGTTCGGTATGGTCCAGGTCGATTGATGTGATGACAGAGACATGTGTGTTAACTATGTTGGTGGAATCAAACCTTCCACCTAAACCTACTTCCATTACTGCAACTGAGCACCCTTTTCTTTCAAAGTGGCAAAGGGCCATGGCAGTCATAAATTCAAAATAAGTTGGTAATATATCATTTTTTTTTGAAATGCTGTCTGTTATTGACCATACCAAGTCTGCTGCTTCAGTCTCCCCTATCATATTACCATCCACCTGTATGCGCTCCCTGAAAGTTTCCACATGAGGTGATGTGTAAAGTCCGTTGCTAATACCAGCTTCGGAAAGTATTGATGAAATCATTGAGCAGGTTGATCCCTTACCATTCGTTCCTGCAACGTGAATAACAATAATATGTCTGTGTGGATTTCCAAGTGCACCTAGTAAACTAGTTATGTTATCTAGGCCAAGTTTCATCCCCCTGTAACCAAGTGATTTTAAATATGACTCAGCTTTGAAGAAGTTGTTATCAGGCATTTCTCTTGTTTATCCAACTACTAGAAAAGTAAAGTAAAGTTCAATAGAACTCTCTGGCGCATATTGTTACAACTTTTATTTGCTTTCCCACAGAAAGTTAGTATGCAACTTCCCCACAAAAAAAGTCGAGTAATTGAGCAACAGTTAGTTTTAGTTGAAGACGTGGAACCACCATGTCCACAAAACCATGGTCTAGTAAAAACTCGGCTCTCTGGAAGCCTTCAGGTAAAGTTTCGCCTATTGTTTGCGCTATTACCCGTGGACCAGCAAAGCAAATAAGTGCATTAGGTTCCGAAATAATGACATCCCCTAGCATGGCGAAACTCGCCGTCACACCACCAGATACTGGATCTGAGAGAATAGATAAATACGGTAACTTTTTTTCTGCCAGAACACCAAGCGCAGCAGATGTTTTTGCCATCTGCATCAGAGAGAGAAGCCCCTCTTGCATTCTAGCACCACCTGAACAGGATACTAATATAACTGGCTTTTCTCCTTCGACACCTCGCTCAATCGTACGAGTAATTTTCTCACCCACAGCCGAGCCCATTGATCCTCCCATAAAATCAAATTCCATCACGGCTATCTCAACCTGTCTACTTTCCAATAGCCCTGAACCACTGATAACACCTTCTGAAAGGCCAGTTTTTTTCTGAGCAGATCCTAATCTTTCTTTGTATTTTTTGGTGTCTCGGAATTTTAGAGGATCAGCTGATGTGACATTAGCATCTTTTTCCTCAAAGGTTGCATCGTCAATAAGCAGTCTAATCCTCTCACTAGCTGATATTCTGTGATGGTGGCTGCATTTTGGACATATACCAAAGCTTTCTACCAGTTCATTGTGATAGATTATTTCTTTACACCCTTTACACTTGCACCATACACCCTCTGGGATGCGTTTTTTAAACGCAATTGATTCCAGCGGTTTTTTAACTTTAGTAAACCATCCCATTATTCTTCCTTAGTTTAGATAATCAAGAAGAACTTAGTTTCCTGTTAACTGCAGAGAGCCAAGCTTTGGCTGATGCTTCAATTACATCAGTAGAGTGACCCTTACCTGCAAACACATCATCACCAACCCTTATCCTCAGTGTCACTTCACCTACGGCATCTTTGCCTAAGGATACAGACCTTATGTTGTACGCTAAAAGCCTGCCTTGTATTCCAGTTATCCTCTCGATGGCCTTGCAAGTTGCATCTACCGGTCCATCACCAATAGCTGAGTCGGTTATCAACTCCTTATCTTTTCTTAGTGTAATAGTAGCTGTTGGAATTATATTAGTTCCAGAGTTTGTTTGTATATGTTCTAACTCGTACACTTTCACCATCTTAGTGGATGACATCTCGTCACCTACAATTGCCTCTAAATCCTCATCAAAGATCACCTTTTTCTTGTCTGCAAGGATCTTAAACTGCTCAAATGCGTTATTAATAGTTTCCTTACCCAAATTATATCCCAGACCTTCCAAATGTTTTGAAAATGCATGTCTGCCCGAATGTTTTCCTAGTACTAACTTGTTTTTTTTCAACCCTATCGATGCTGGAGTCATAATCTCAAATGTTGTACGCTCTTTTAGCACACCATCCTGGTGAATACCTGACTCGTGGGCGAAAGCATTTTCACCTACAATGGCTTTATTGGGCTGCACTGGTATTCCTGTTATGGAGATCAGAAGCCTAGATGCTTTGTGTATTTCCCTGGTGTTAATCTGTGTTTCTACTTTGAGAAAATCTTTGCGGGTTTTTATTGCCATTACCAGTTCCTCAAGAGAGGCATTTCCTGCCCTTTCTCCTATACCGTTTATCGCACATTCTACTTGGCGTGCCCCATTTCGTACTGCCTCCAGCGAGTTTGCCACAGCCATACCTAAATCGTCGTGACAATGCACAGAGATTATGGCCTTTTCAATATTTGAGACGTTCTCCCTAATCTCGGCAATTTGTTCTCCAAATTCAGCCGGGATAGCATATCCAACAGTATCCGGGATATTTATCGTGGTTGCACCTGCATCTATGGTGGCCTCAAGAATATCGTGGAGAAAGTTTCGTTCAGTCCGTGACGCATCCATGGTGGAAAACTCTACATCTTTAACATATGACCTGGCTCTCTTTACTGCCTTAACAGCCATCTTAAGTGCTTCTTTTTTAGACTTTTTCATCATTCTTAAGTGATGAGGTGAAGTACCGATAAAAGTGTGTATCCTCTTTTTACCTGCTGATTTAATTGCCTCAGCACATCTATCTATATCTTTGTCCATTGCACGGGCTAGTCCGGCAATTATTGGTCCTTTAATGGTCCTAGAAATTTTCTTTACTGCCTCAAAATCTCCAGGTGATGCCTGTGGAAACCCGGCTTCAATCACATTCACGTTAAGTTTAGCCAACTGGCTAGCCAAGGCTAGCTTTTCATCAATGTTCATAGAAAACCCTGGCGATTGTTCTCCATCTCGTAATGTTGTATCAAAAATGACTACATTGTCCCTCTTCTTAGCCATTGTTATTACCCTTTTAAACCTTTCTATATTATTGAATCCGTATTGAAATAAACAAAACAGTTCTTTGCAAGTACTGCTGCTTTATTCAGCAAGCAAAAACGGTTGTGCAGGTTGAAAACTTTATTGTGCGCCAAAAGGCGCTAGTAGGGCGCAGAGGGTATGTTCGTAAAAAAAGTATAACTTTTCCATCACCCTTGGAATCTACAACCATTCGTGGCTTTTGGCAACAAAATTTGTCCATCAATTCTACTCATTATAAAGGTAGTTTTTATCAACGAATCTATTTACTCATTATACGCAATGTGTAAGGATATCCCATTCAACTGGATAAGTTAATGAACAAAACAGCTATTATCGTCCCTTGTTACAACGAAACCAAAAGACTAAAAGAAAACCTCTTTTTAGAAGGATTACAGCGATACGAGGAAATGACATTAGTTTTTGTCGATGACGGCAGCAAAGATCGTACACTTGATATGCTCCACTCCTTAGCTAACCAAAATTCAAAAAGGATAAAAGTTATACCTTTGACACAAAATAGTGGCAAAGCTGAAGCAGTTCGAAGGGGCATGGTAAATGCCCTAGAAGAAGACTTTAATTTTGTTGGATACTTAGATGCAGATTTGTCTACCTCTGTAGATGCCATAATGGAGTTTCCCAGAATTCTTGAGCTAGCAAACGTTGAAATGGTTATGGGTTCTAGGGTTAAACTGTTAGGAAAGGATATAGAGAGAAATGTTGGTCGCCATTACTTAGGACGATTCTTCGCAACCTACGCAAGCATATGTTTGAAACTAGCAGTTTACGACACACAATGCGGAGCCAAGCTGTTCAAAAATACACCAAGAATTAAAAGTATTTTCTCAGAACGTTTCCTTACGAACTGGGTTTTTGATGTCGAGATTCTGGCTAGGTACATTATAGCTACTCACTATGAAGGAAGTAAGGACCCATCAGGCTTAATAGTCGAAAAGCCACTCAATGCTTGGAAAGATATTGGAGGGTCCAAGCTAAAGTTACCGCAGGTTCCCACAATCTTAAAAGACATGGTTGTTCTAGCCTATAGTTACTCTCCAACCATTTACAAAATCAATAAAGACTCCCAGAACAAAAGAAGTTAAGCTTCCTGTTTTCTCCCAATAATTTCTACGGGTGCTAAAACACCAGTTTTAATGTGTGACCAAACATTTGCTATTTTTTCTTTAACCGTTGGCCCCATAACTAAGTGCAAGCCCAACGGCAATGGCCCACCATTTTTCTTAATCTTGGTCGTCATGTTTTCAAAAAATTGGTTGCCGAAATCTGATTTATTAACCTCGCTCAGCACAGTAAAACCCGCGGAAGTTAACGCAGTTTTGTATTCCTGCGGAGTTGCCAAAGCACTCGTTTCTGCAATGGCAGCCCACGGTACCGGATAGTTTATGCTGCCATCCGCAACCTGCATTATATCGTAAATACCAAATAAGCCATTTGGCTTCAAAACCTTATATACACCATGCATTAGCTTAGTTTTATCTGCAATGTTCATCCCAACGTGCATCATGTAAGCAATGTCAAACTCTTGCTCACCAAACGGCATATCTAAGGCACTACCTTGAAGCAATTTTATTTTATTATCCAGCCCAACCCATTTATTAAGATTTTCACCAGTTGCAACATAATCATTTGTCAAATCAACACCAATAACAGAGCACCCATAATTTTCTACTGCAAATCGGCAGGCACCACCGATCCCACAACCAACATCAAGCACTTTGGAAGCACTGGAAATATCTAGCTTCTCCATGAAAATTTTTGTTCCTTCTCTCCCTCCAATATGGAATTCATCGACAGGGGCAAGGTCATTTATTGTTACACTGTTTTCATCCAACCCTAAAGATGCTAGCCCTTTCTTAATTGCTTGGGTTAATTTACTGTTAGCATAATGAGTGGAAACCTTGTTTTCTGAAATCATGTCCCCTCCTTTATGGGTAATCGGCGATATTATGCCAAGTATATTACACCACTTTTGAGGCACAAGAAATCTACGTGATCAATGGTCCTCATGGTTCGCCACTATACAATAATCAGCCGATCAGATTGTCCATGACAATAATTTGGTAGCCCCAAGGGGAGTCGAACCCCTGTTTTCGCCGTGAGAGGGCGACGTCCTGGGCCACTAGACGATGGGGCCAAAGAAATCCAAGTGTGAATTTTATAGCATCACAGCTTGCATTTGTCCAAAATTATTTTGTTTAAGAAGCATTTGGCGAAATTCAACAGTTTACTAGCCGCAAAAATCACAACGCAGGTTAGGGTTTCTAGCCGCTGCTGCTTCATCAAGACGAGAGCGTACAGTATTTAAGGGAGATTTTAAAAGTTTTTCCGGGTTTGATTTGGCAAGTTCTGCAATTTCTATCATTGCATCACAGAATTCATCAATGGTCTCTTTGCTCTCTGTCTCCGTCGGTTCTATCATGAGAGCACCTTTTGCTATTAGCGGAAAGTATATGGTAGGAGGGTGAAATCCACGATCAATTAAAGCTTTGGCGATGTCAAAAGTGGTAACACTATATTCATTCTGCCACTTATCCGAAATCACTAGTTCGTGGAGAGTCTCGCCCTTATATGGCATAAAATAGTGGTCTATCAGTCTTGCCCTTATATAGTTAGCGTTTATAACTGCAGCTTCCGTTGCCTCAACCAGTCCTTCGGCCCCCATGGTAAGAATATAAGAAGCCGCCCTTATTAGAACACCAACATTGCCATTAAAACTATGAACTCGGCCAATAGATTTGGGTCTAGCGAAATCCCTGATATAGCTTGTATTCTCCTTAATGACCACTGGGACTGGAAGGAACGGCTCTAGGTCTTCAGTCACTACCACTGGGCCAGCCCCCGGGCCCCCTCCCCCATGGGGGGTAGAAAAAGTTTTATGTAAGTTAAGGTGAGCTACGTCTATGCCCATATCGCCAAATTTAGTCTTGCCTATTAAGGCGCTTAGATTGGCTCCGTCACAATAAACGAACCCACCGCGATCATGTACTAGTTTCGCAATTTGAAGCATTTTCGACTCAAAGATACCCAGTGTATTAGGATTAGTTATCATTAAAGCAGCCACTGAGTCATCCATTACCTCTTCTAGCTCATTCAAGTTTATCATGCCATTTTCATTGCTGGTTAGGGTCTTCGGCTTGTATCCACAAAATATTACTGATGCTGGATTCGTTCCATGGGAAGAGTCTGGCAAAAGCACTGTCGACCTAGCGTTGCCTCTCATTTGTAGAGCTGCTCTAATCATCATAAGTCCGGTAAGCTCCCCATGGGCCCCTGCAGCTGGTTGGAGAGTCGCAGCAGCAAGACCAGTAATTTCACATAGCCACAGCCCAAGATCATATATCAACCCGAGGGTACCTTGAGCATGGTCATCACTAGCAAGTGGATGCAGGTTTGTAAATCCGGTAAAACGAGCTATAGCTTCATTAACTTTAGGGTTGTATTTCATTGTGCAGGAACCGAGTGGGTAGAAGTTTGTATCCACAGAAAAGTTCCATTGGCTAATTCTTGTATAGTGCCTGATAACTTCTGGTTCGGAGAGCCTGGGAAAACCTTCTAGTTCTATGCGCAATGAGTCATCTGATAGTAGCTTTCTTGGATCCATCGTAGGACAACCAAACGCAGGAAGTGAGTACCCAGTTCTTCCTTGCGATCCTCTTCCAAAAATTTCTTCCTCTTTAAAAACCAGTCCCTTCTGCGCTTGACTACTCATCATCCGCACTCCGAAAGAACTTTTACCATAGAGTCTATAGATTTTTTGTTATGGACTTCGGTTCCACACAAAAGCATGTGCTGTGAAAAATCAGGGTAATACTCGCCAAGGTCAATCCCGCCTAAGTAGTTAGCAAGCTTAAGTTTTTTATTTATAATTGCAGGATCAACAGGTGTCTTTATAACTATTTCATTAAATCGCTGATTATCATCAAGAACACTATAGCCAGCTAGCTGTGAAATTGAACTTGCTAGATAGGATGTAACAGATAAGTTTCTAATTGCAAGTTCGCGCAACCCATCTGCACCGAGCAGACTGATATGTATTGCCGCAGCAGTCGCTAACAGTGCTTGATTGGAGCATATATTAGATGTAGCTTTCTCGCGCCTGATATGTTGCTCACGGGTGGCCAAGGTCAGTACATAACCATCATTTCCTTTCACGTCCTTTGTTTTTCCAACAAGTCGCCCAGGCATCATCCGTGCGTACTCTTTTTTAACTGCCATCATTCCAAGTGCCGGGCCACCAAATGATAGAGATCCACCGAAAGACCTTCCTTCTCCAGCCACAATGTCAGCACCCTGCTGACCAGGCCCCTTTAGAACACCAAATGCCACTGGTTCGGGGGCAGCCACAATCATAAGAGCATTGTATTTATTAAGATGATCACGAATATAAGAAAGTTCCTCAATATTTCCAAAAAAATTAGGGTTTTGGACAACATATGCAGCGGTTTGGTCACAAAGAGATGTCGCTAGTTTCTCATGGTCTACAATCCCTTTTTGGGAGTCATCAATTACAACCAACTCAATATCAAGATACTTAGTGTACGTGGTAATTACCTCTCTCCAGTGTGGATGAACAAGGTTTGAGATCAACACTTTGTTCTTCCTCTTAATACGAACTGCCATTATAACTGCTTCAGCTAACGCGGACGCTCCGTCGTACATAGAAGCATTTGCTACGTCTAACCCAAAAAGAGCAGCAGTGTAGGTCTGATACTCATAGATGGCCATTAACGTTCCCTGGCTTACCTCAGGTTGATATGGTGTATAGCAAGTAAATATCTCCGCCCGTAAAAGCAACTGATCAACTGCTGTGGGGACAAAATGAGGATATGCCCCAGCACCTCGAAAGGATCTTTGCATTGGAATGCGGGTGTTATTTTCCGCTTTACTTTCCATGTGGACAAGTAAATCAGCTTCTGACATTGGATCTGGTAGTTCCAATAGATGCCTTGGTGCGTCAGAGTGGGCAGCCAAGCCGAATAGTGATTGTACTGAATCGGTGCCGATACGCTTTAACATATCGGCGCGGTCAGACTCACTAAGAGGAATATATCTCAATTTACTTGCTCTCTAGAATAAAAGCCTTGTACTCATCTACCGAAAGCAGGCTATTAATCTCTTGAGGGTCGGACATCTTTATTTTAATCATCCACCCTTTATCGTACGGGCTATTATTCACGGACTCTGGCTCGTTTTCTAGGGAAATATTCACTTCTATTACTTGACCAGAAATTGGGGAAAACAGGTCCGAAACCGTTTTAACAGATTCTGCCACACCAAAGGAATCACTTGCGTTTAGAGTGGTGCCAACTTCTGGCATTTCCACGAACACAATATCACCCAACTCATCTTGTGCAAAATCAGTGATACCTATAACTGCTGTTCCGTCCTCGCTCCTAACCCATTCATGTTCTTTAGAGTATTTGAGATCGTCAGGAAATTTCATATCTACTCCTATTGATTAAGTTGCGTTGCACCATTCAGCTAAATTACTTAGTAAATCAATATTGCCCAGATTGCAGTATTACACTCTATTTGAGTAAATTGATCTCTTATCAGTGGGTACTGCTAGCTGAGCCTTATTTGAGAGAACAACCTATGTTTTAGGCTTTTTTTTCACATTTGATTGTGTAAATGGTTTGTCGACGATAATGGCATCACACATGTTGCCACGTATGCTCACTTTCACTTTCGCTCCAACCTGACAATGCTCAGTGTTCACAAAACCCAATGCTATAGGTTTATTCAACGTTGGGCTCATTGTACCACTAGTTACCTCGCCAACCAGTTCTGAGCCAACCATAATTGGATGCCCTTGGCGAGCAATATTTCTACCTACGGTTTCAACCGCCACCAACTTTCTTTTAACTCCATGCCGATACTGGTTTACTAAAACCTCACAACCAATAAAACCCTCTTCCTTCTCCAGGGTAACCAACCACCCAAGGCCTGCCTCATACGGAGTAATGTCGTCGTTCAGCTCATGCCCGTACAGCGGAAAACACATTTCCTGGCGCAAAACATCTCTAGCTCCTAGGCCAACTGGAACCAGGCCTAAATTCTTACCTCTGTTATTGATTAACTTCCAAAGTGCTGGAGTTTCCCTCCATTCGCAAAAGATTTCAAAACCGTCCTCGCCAGTATAACCAGTGCGAGACAAAATAACCGAATATCCTCCTAACGAGCAAATAACAAACTGATAGTATTCAAGCTTACTCAAATCAGTTTTTGTCGTTTTCATCAAAAGAGCCTCAGCATTAGGACCTTGCACGGAAAGCATACCAAAATGGTGAGTTAAATCTTTCACCTCCACTTCTGGAAAATGCAAAGCTTGGTTTGCAAGCCAGCTAACAGCCCTTTGTGTGTTGGTGGCATTTAAGCAAAGAAAATATCTTTCAACACCTACCCGGTAAATTAGAAAGTCATCTAGTATACCGCCATCATCATTTAGCAAGGTCGTATATTGCACTCTACCCTCTTCCAAAGCAGTAACGTCATTTGAAGTGGTGTATTGTAAAAGTTCCAATGCATTCCGGCCATAGACCTGTACTTCGCCCATGTGTGAGATATCAAACACACCTACTCTTTCTCTAACAGCTCTAGCTTCATCCATTATAGATTTATAACTGAGAGGCAAGAGCCATCCGTGGAACTCAATCAGTTTGCCAGCGAGATCAACATGAGTCTGATATAACGGCGTTTTAATTAGTGATGGCATTATAGTAATATCCTTTGATACCTCTACCCAAAGCATGGACTTTATGATTACTCAAACTTATAATAAAAATAAACTATAGACGACTCAAAAGCAACCAACCACTTAGAGGCTTGGCTGCTATCATAAGACTGCGGTTAGTTATGAAAGAAAATGATGGTTTCTCACGTAGAAAGTACAAACGACTCACTCAAGTTGGATTGCCACTAGAAAGCATGCTTAAGGCAATCAGGCAAACAAATGTTTTACTGATTGCAAAAATTATAGACGATTGGGAAAATATAGTCGGTCAGAGACTTTCAAAAGTATCCGCTCCGCAGTTGCTATCAAAAAGAACTTTAAAAATAGGAGTCAGCCAACCAGTTTGGGTAGATGCAATGCTGTACCATAAAGCAGATATACTAAAAAAAATTAACGATCTATTTGCTAGTCCGATTGCAGATGATATAAGAATTGCATTTCAACCAAACTTTTCCTCGTTAAAAGAGAACAACTCATTAAAAAAACCACACTCAAATACAAGTTATCAGGAGCTTAAACTTACTAAATCTGAAATTTATTCTATTGAAGCGATGATATCAGACGTACCGGACTTACAATTACGTTCTACTATTAAACGGGTTATTCTTAAGGACTACTTGGCTAAGAAAAAGAGACCAAGCGAATGATTATAAACAGAAAAAATCTCTTAATATTATCACTGTTGTCCGTAATAGTGTCCTGTACTCCTGCAGCATTCTATGACAAGGGAAAATCCAGTTTAGTGAAACGGGACCAAAATAAAATAAATCAGTCCACTCCTGACCATTCAGTAGCCTATTATTACTATACCCTTGGTATGCTTTTGGAAAAAAAAGCTAAGTACAACGAAGCGATAATAAACTATCAGATGGCAATAGATTCAGACTCATCGCTTTTACAGGCTTATGCTCGATCAGCAAAACTTTTGTTACGCACTGGAAAAGCTGCAGAGGCAATGGTGGTTGCAAATGCTGCCTTAACAGTTAATTCTAATTTTATTGATGCTTTAAACATTACTGCTGGTGTTTACTCTAGTCGGGGCGATAAAATCAATGCTATCAAAACGTACAGAAAGCTTGTGGATTTGAATCCAAAGGCAAAAAATACGAGGCTTTTGTTAGCTTTAGCTTTCTACAAGGCTGGTAAAATGGGCAAAGCCGCCAATACTTTAGACAGTCTTCGAAAAGACTTTCCTAAAGATATCCTGAGCCACCACTATAAAGGCAGGGTATTCATTCATGAAAAAAAATGGAACCTTGCCATCAAAGAGTTTTACGACTTAGTTAAAGCACAACCTGACTTTACCCCTGCCCAACTCAACCTTGGTTGGTTATATGAGGTTAAAGGAAGTCATAAAAAGGCCCTTCAAGTATACAATCGTTTGTCAAAAAATAATCCATTGATTTTACACTTTGTAGAACGTGTAAAAAAAACCATAGCTGCCAGCAAAGAAGAAAAGAAAAAAGCTGGAACTTTACTGGCGGAAAGACCGCCCGAAGACATGGATATTAACATGCGTTTTGCCCTAACATACATGCAACTTGCCGATAGAACTGGAAACATAGAAAACTATAATAGATCCTTAGAGTTTCTCCAACTCTATCGAGTTCATAGCCCTGATGATAAACAAGCACTATTTTATGTAGCCAATGTTTTTGAACGCCTAGGTCTTTTTAACTTAGCTGTTGAAACCTGGAAAGAGCTTGCTAAAACCGACAGCACTAAAGCCAGAGATATGTATTGGAAAATTGCTGAAATCTACGAAAAAATTGGCAAAACAGAAGAGGGGCTCAAGTACGCCATAAAAGCCATAGAATTAGGACCTAACGAGCCAGAGATACATTACTTCACAGGAGTGCTATATAACAGGGTTAACAAAAACTACCTGGCAGAGAAGTCATTATTAAGAGCTGTTGAGCTAAAGCCGGCGGACGAAAAATATTTTTTCTATCTCGGAGTGGTTTATGAAAAACTTGGAAAATTTGACGAGTGCATCTCTGCAATGAAGAAGGCCATAGAGCTAAAGCCTGACCATGCAAACGCACTCAATTATCTCGGGTACATCTATGCTGAACAAGACGAAAACCTTGTTGAGGCTGAAAAATATCTTTTAGCTGCACTTTCTTTAGAGCCTAACAACGGGTACTTTATAGATTCTTTAGGATGGATATATTACAAACAGAAAAAACATAGCAAAGCACTTTATTGGGTTTTGACAGCTGTTCGGCATATTCCACCAGACCCAACCGTTCTTGAACACCTAGGAGATATTTACACTTCGCTAAACAATCCTTTTGAAGCAGTTAAAGCATACGAGGGATCGCTTAAAGCAGCAGAACCAAACGGAGATAAACAAAAGCGTAATTCCATCCTAAAAAAGCTTAACAAGGTTAGAAAACAATCTTTGCAATAATAAAGCTACATTTCAATGTCAAGAATCCTAACAATTTTCCTGTTCATTGCATTAAATTCGTGCGCCACTGGCTGGCAATACACTAAAGTACCTCTTGACTCTATCAAATTCGAAAAATTAGAAAACCTCGATTCTGTTAAAGCTGTCGGCAATCTAAGGATGGAAGGCACGTTTGGAAAGTTTTCTGGAACAATTTTATTAGCGACAAAAGGATCTATGTTCCGTTTGGAAATTTTTCATAAAATAGGTAAGGTTGTTTTAGCCGTAGTTGGCAACAGCAAAAAAATAGTAGCAATTAATTTCAATGACGGTCAGAAAAAAATTTATTTGGACAAAAAGATTCCTCTTTTTGGATCGATCAGCATCCCAGTTGAGTTAATACAGTCACTTGTCACGGGAAAAGTACCACCACTTGGAACAATAAAAAGGGCTTGGAAACAAAATGAAATGATAATAGTGCAGGTAGAAAACCCCAACATAAAATTAATTTTTAACAAAAGCCTAAAAAATATCCAATTTTTCGATAAATATAGTGACAAAGTTGAAATACTGCTAAACCCACAATTCGTAGGCAATGTGGGCGAACATGTCAGGTCAGTGGAAATCAGGTTTAAAAGTGGTAAGGCTTGGATTGATTGGTTTCGAGTTGCGACCTCTCAATTGTTACCAGATGATTATTTCGAATATGACAAAATGTTTGAGATGGATAGCGTGCTAGCAAATTAACAAAGCTTAGATTATTGACAAGTAAAAACTATTAACTGACCTGGACTAACAGCTGCAGCCCCAGTTTTACGTGCATATTGTAAACCATCTATTATCTCGTCATATCAAACTACTAAATTTGGAGTTTCAAGCCATCGAAAGCCATGAAAACGTTTTTTGGGAGTATCTTTAATGTTTTGGAATATCCTAGATTATGATTTACATGAGTAATAAATGCTTTTTGGGGACATATTTCATCGATGGCTTCAAGAGCTCTTTCCAATGTAAAGTGGGTCGAATGCCTTGGCATGCCAAGAGCACCGATAATCAAAGTATCCAAATTTCTCAATTTTCTCTTGGAGTCGTTTGGTATTAAAGAACAGTCAGTAATATAGGCGGTATCACGAAATCTGTACCCAAATATCGGGAGATTGCCGTGCATCACGCTAATCGGAATCATATCCACACCTCCAATACAAATCGGACCGTCTATTGGGATCAGCTCCAAATTTGGTTTACCACCGCCCTCCAGTGGGGCTTCATCAAAAATATAATTAAACATTTTTCGTATTTTGTCCAAACTATCCTTAGGTCCATAACATGGCAAGGAGTGTTTTTGAATATAATTATAACTGCGTAGCTCATCTATACCATGGATATGATCAGCATGGTGGTGAGTATAGAAAATTGCATCTAGTCTAGCTATTCCAGCCCGCAATGCCTGTTGACGTAAATCTGTGGAAGTATCTATCAAGATACTCTTACCTACAACATTCAAATATACTGAAGATCGCAGCCTCTTATCCTTTGGATCGCTAGACTTGCACACCATACAATTGCAGCCAATGTTTGGTACTCCCGTGGACGTACCAGTTCCCAGAAATGTTAATTCATCCATATTCGCCAATCCAGTTTCGCCAACTCAATCCAAATAAGTGATTTTCCCCTGTATAAAAATACTCAAGAATGGATATGAACCGTTATTATTATTTGCAAGTTTTTTCCTCAATCTATAGAATTAACTATCTTTAAGTGTATATAATACTTGATATTGTTACACTTTGAACTATACATGATAAATCATGAATTTTGCGCTCAGATCTAATTATAGGAATAAGCAAAATGAGCGAGATAGTTGGAATTTTCGGTAGGCAAATATTTGATTCTCGAGGTAATCCGACCATAGAGGTGGATGCGGCCTTGGAAAGTGGTGCCTTTGGCAGAGCAGCTGTCCCATCAGGGGCGTCTACTGGGTCTCGTGAAGCGTTGGAGTTAAGAGACGGAATAAAAAGTAAGTTTTTTGGCAAGGGTGTAAGCAAAGCTATAGCAAACATCAACACAAAAATAGCACCAAGTCTTTTGGGTCAGGAGGGATCTGACCAGGCCATCATTGACAAACACATGATCGATATGGATGGAACAAAGAATAAAAAGATGCTTGGAGCAAACTCCATGCTTGGTGTTTCTATGGCGGTGGCAAAAGCAGCGGCTGATGAGGTTGGGCTTCCTCTCTTCCGTTATATTGGCGGAAGCAATGCTAAAGAGCTTCCCTTGCCAATGATGAACATCCTTAATGGTGGCACCCACGCTGACAATAATGTAGACATTCAAGAATTCATGATTATGCCAGTTGGTGCTAGAAGTCTTAATGAGGCCCTACTTTTTGGATCAGAAATATTCCATAGTCTTAAGTCAGAATTAAAGAAAAGAGGATTAAACACATCCGTGGGTGATGAAGGAGGGTTTGCGCCTAATCTAAGAAGCAATACCGAGGCTATAGACCTTATATTAAATGCTATAACTAAAAAGAAATATAAGCCAGGCAAAGATGTTTTACTAGCCATAGATGCTGCGGCATCGGAATTTTACATAAATGGCAAATACATTATGAAAGCTGAAGCACGCCCTAAAAAGAATACAGATGACATGATTCGTTTTTATGAAGATCTTGTTGAACAATATCCAATTGTTTCAATAGAAGATGGCTTAGATGAGAACGACTGGAAAGGCTGGGGCACACTGACCGAAACTCTCGGTGAAAAAGTTCAACTAGTTGGTGATGATTTGTTCGTCACTAACACACAGTATCTAGAGAAAGGCATTGCTACTGGCGTAGCTAACTCCATTCTGATAAAAGTAAATCAGATTGGGACATTGACCGAAACCCTTAATGCAGTTGAAATGGCTCAAAAAGCCAATTATACGGCAGTTATAAGCCATAGATCTGGTGAAACGGAGGACTCTACCATAGCCGATATTGCAGTAGCTACGAACGCTGGGCAAATTAAGACTGGCTCGATGAGCCGCAGTGACCGTATGGCTAAATATAACCAGCTTCTGCGCATTGAAGAAGAACTAGGCCCTGTTGGGATTTTCAATGGAGCAAATGTTTTCTACAATTTATAGTAACACCTGTTTAGACGGGCTACTTTGGGATAGCAAACATTTGATGCCTATTGGACACATTGTTTTACGCTTTCATTCAACCCAACAGTCTCTTAACTTAAATGGAATATAGTTTGCGTTTAACATCTGAGGCTAAACTTAATGGATACTAAAATTGGCCAATAACAGAGCTGTAACAGTTTTTACGATCTCTATCATTTTTTTCATTTTAACGGCTACTTTAGCTTATTACAAAGAAAATGGAATTCGTACAATGCTCGACCTTAGCACTGAAATCGAGAATATCAACTACGAAATAACCATGCTTAAACTAGAAAATAGAAAGATTGAAATGGAGAGAATGTCTCTATACCAAAAAGGTTTACATGTTGAGGCAATGGCTAGGGAAGATTTGGGCTTGGTGAAAAAAGGAGAAGTTGTTTATGAATTCATTGAAACCAATGGATTAGTGAATACAAATCAACGAAAATAGGGATCCTAAATAGGCTTAGCGTCCAGCAGGTAAATATTAGCTATTCGGTTTGGTTAATTTTATTTTTTCGTTTTATCAGTCCTCCGTTTTATAGGTTCCTACATGTCACTGTTCTATAATTTGTCGTTCGCAATATCGCAATTACTGTAAATGTTTTGACAATATGACCTTCAATCTGTTAGAAGTATCCGGTTACCCGTGATAAAAGGAGAAAGAGGAATATAAACCATGGCATTGATTAGGGAGCGCAAGCAGGAAGTTATAGGCAAATTCCGCACCAATGAAAACGACACAGGCTCGTCGGAAGTACAAATTGCCCTACTAACAGAGCAGATAACCTCACTTACGGAACATTTTAAAAGTCACAAAAAGGATTTTCACTCCCGTAGGGGCCTTCTTACAATGGTAAACCGTAGACGCAAGCTACTTGACTATGTAAAAAAGAAAGAGTTTGTTCGCTATAAAACCATTATTGAGACTTTAGGCCTCCGACGATAACGCTGCCAAAACGGGGTAATCCTTCAGTGAAAGAGCCCTTACAAACTCGCGGTCCCAATATGAATTACCTTCACGAACTCATAAATTAGAATCTCATTACACCAAACGCACCTATTTTGTTTTAAAGGATGTATAAGAAAATGCAAGCAGAAAGAGTAGAACTTCAGATTGGTTCAAAAATATTATTTATCGAAACAGGGATACTTGCAAAACAGGCTGCTGGCTCTGTTGTTGTTGGTATTGAAGAAACCATCATTCTTTGCGCCGCCACTGCAGAGGAAAACCCAAGAGAAGGAATAGACTTTCTCCCTCTAACCGTTGACTATCGTGACAAAACTGCCGCTGCGGGTCGGATACCTGGTGGATTTTTCAAAAGGGAGGCTAGACCAGGGGACCACGAAACACTCACTTCCCGGCTAGTAGACAGAACAATCCGACCTATGTTCACTGACGGTTACGGAAATGAAACTCAGGTTATCATCAATCCTCTATCTTTCGATTATGAAAATGAAACAGATGTGCTAGCGATTACCGGTGCATCTGCTGCACTAGCAATCTCACACTTACCTTTTAACACACCCGTTTCAGGCGTACGTGTTGGCAGGGTGGATGGAGAATTTATCTGCAATCCAACATTGGATGAACAATCAAAGTCGGATATGAACTTAATTGTCTGCGGGACAGACCGTTCTCTTGTAATGGTTGAGGGTGGAGCGAATGAAGTTAGCGAAGCTGAACTTGTATCAGCCCTTGAATTTGCCCATGGGTGGATAAAGAAAATCTGTCAAATTCAAATGGAGCTGATGAAAAAGGTTGGTAAAGTGAAGATGGAGATAGAAACTATTCAAGAAATTCCAGAAATCGCTGAACTGGCTCCAAAATTAGAAAATAAGTTAAAAGAGACGGTCATGACCAGCGGCAAACAAGAGCGTTCCAAAGCTCTTAAAGAGCTTAGAGACGTTGCCATCAAAGATTTAACTAGCGAAGAAACCGAACCTGTGAAAAAGGAAGCTTACAAGGAGGCCTTTAGTAAAATACAAAAAAACTTCGTCCGAAACATGATCTTAAATGAAGAAGTGAGGGTTGACGGTCGCGCCCTTAACGAAATCCGGGATATTTCTATTTCTGTGGACGCACTACCAAGAACACATGGTTCGGCGCTGTTTACCAGAGGAGAAACCCAAGCCCTAGTAACGACTACTCTTGGCACTGGCCAAGACGAACTTACGCTGGATAGATTGGGGGGACGCTCCACTAGGCACTTTATGCTACATTACAACTTCCCACCTTTCTGCGTTGGAGAAGTAAAACGCATCACCGGGCCAGGTCGAAGAGAAATAGGTCACGGTACTTTAGCAGAAAGGTCCATGGATCCAATACTACCTTCCCATGAGGATTTCCCATACACCATTAGGGTTGTCTCAGAGATTTTGGAGTCTAATGGATCGTCCTCGATGGCAACAGTGTGTGGAGCTTCTCTATGTCTTATGGACGCAGGAGTTCCCATAAAGTCTCCAGTAGCAGGAATAGCCATGGGCCTAGTAAAAGATGATAAGAAAGTCGCAATTCTTTCCGACATACTTGGACTGGAGGATGCGCTAGGCGATATGGACTTCAAGGTTGCGGGAACCAGAAACGGAATAACTGCTGTGCAAATGGATATAAAAATTGATGGACTCGATGTGGAGTTAATGACCAAGGCTCTCAGCCAAGCCAAGGAAGGTCGAATACATATTCTTGACAAAATGGATGAAGCCATATCATCACCACGCAAAGAACTCAATCCTAATGCCCCACGTATTCATACAGTTCAAATTAACCCAGATAAGGTTCGCGACCTTATTGGGCCAGGTGGAAAAGTCATCCGTGGTATAGTGGCCGATACAGGAGCCCAAATTGATGTGGATGATGAGGGAAATGTAAAAATATTTGCTAGTGATGGGGATAAACTAGAAGCAGCTGTAAGCATGGTTGAATACATAACTCAAGAAGCAGTAGTTGGAAAGGTTTACGACGGCATAGTCAAACGGATCACGGACTTCGGTGCTTTTGTTGAGATTTTCACTGGCACCGAAGGCCTTGTACACATAAGCCAGGTAGCTAATTTTCGAATCAACTCTCTGGAGGATATTTGGAGCGAAGGCGATCAGATTCCTGTCAAAGTAATAGAAGTAGACCCAACGGGCAAGATACGTCTATCGTTCAAAGAAGCCGTAGCTGGAACCGACAAGGAAATTATTGATACGGGAGATCAAAGCTCTGGTTATGAGCGTGACAGGGATCGCGGGCGACGTGCGCCTAACCGTGGTGGTGGTAGGGGTGATAGAAACAACCGACGTTAAAGGTATACCGGTAGTAGTTGAACAGCTACCATTTTTCCGTTCAGTGGCTTTTGGTATCTGGATATTCGCTGGATCCAGAGACGAACCGGATAAAAAATCGGGTTTGTTTCATTTTCTAGAACACCTGGTCTTCAAAGGTACAAAAAAAAGGACCACTAACCAAATTGCAGTTGAGATTGACAGGCTAGGTGGAAGAATAGATGCCTTTACTTCTAGAGAGATCACCTGCTACTCGGCTCATGTGGTGAGCGAGCATGTGGAAAACGCATTTGAGCTAATTTCTGACCTAATGCTAAACCCGCAATTCCCCGAAGATGAAATTGAGCGAGAGCGTCAGGTAATATTAGAAGAAATTAGATCCATCGCAGACAACCCGACAGAGTTGATTCATGAGCGACTTTATTCTGCTAAATGGTTGGGTCATCCGCTTGGAAGATCTATTGCTGGTAACTCTAGCACGGTACTATCTATAAACAGAGATGACCTGCTAAGGATAAGAGATGACTTTTATAAGCTGCCCAGGATAATTATTACTGCAAGCGGCGATATAAACTTAAAAAAAATGTCATTATTGGTTGAACGTTATTTTGACCTGCCAAAAGGTTTGACTGTTAAAAGAGCAAGAATGGACATAAAATCACGCGGAGTCCTTGAGGTAGTAGACAAACAACTAGAACAGGCACATTTACTATTTGCTACAAATGGCCTGGAAATTGATGATAGCCGACGCCATCAGCTCTCCATTCTCAATCTGATTTTAGGTGGTGGAGTATCGTCACGACTATTTCAAACTATCAGGGAACAACGCGGCCTAGCATATACAATCTACAGCTTTTATGACCAGTACTCAGAAGGTGGCATGTTTGGTGTTTATGCGGCATGTGCAGTTTCAGCCTTACGAGAACTGTGGGGAGTCTCTAGAAGTGAAATATTAAGGCTTATTGAAGATGGTCCTACCGAAAAAGAGGTTGAAAGGGCCAAGCTTCAAAGCTCAGGTAATATCAAAATGTCTATGGAGTCACCAAATACCCGCATTTCCCAAATTGCCTACCAATTACATTATTTTGGAGAAATTATTACTGAAGAGGTGATGATAGATAATGTCATGTCAGTCACGGCTGACCAAGTCAGGCAGCTTGGCAGGGCACTTTGGACTGAAGAAAAACACTATACTAAGGTCGCTCTTGGCCCACTCTGTGAAAAAGAGGTATCATTTCTTTCATAATAAAAACTGGCATGTGGACAAGTGTAACTTATGCTTGTATCAGCCTTAATTATCCTTTACATTATTCCGTTTTGGTAATTAACAAAGGTTGGCAATGCTGACTAGATTAAGAAGATTAGTGCTAACATTAAAATACATCGGAGCAAATTATGACAGCTGATAAATCTAAAGTGGCCATTATAACAGGAGCTTCCAGTGGAATAGGGAAAGCCGTGGCTGATCTTTTTGCACATAAGGGTTATTCTCTGATGCTAGGAGCAAGACGAATTGACCGGTTAGAAAAGTTGGTTAATACAATGAAAAAATCAAGTTCTGGTAAAATATCATTTTGTGAGCTTGACCTCACGTCCACTGATTCATGCGTAGACTTTGCCGTCAAAAGTTTAAAAGAATTCAACAAGGTAGATATAGTTATCAACTGTGCCGGAGTTGCTCTTGGCCGTGAAACTGCTGAGGCAGCTAATCCTTCCGAGTGGGAGAAGATGATCCATACAAACTATTCTGGGCCTATCCGCCTTTTCCGGGAGCTTTTACCAGCAATGAAAGAACTGGGGGATGCTCATATAATAAATATTGGTGCCTTGGCTGCGTTGCACCCTCATCCCGGCTCTGTTATTTATGCTTCAGCTAAGGAGGCTATGCGAATGTTTCTTAAATGTCTACGTGAAGACATGCTAGGCTCTGGCATAAGAATTACAAATATCGATCCTGGTATTACAAAAACAGAATTTGCACTGGTTCGTTTCCGTGGAAATGAAAATGGCGTTTCAAAAATGCTTGAAGGTTTAAGTCCGCTTGAAGCAGTTGATATAGCAGAGTGTGTTTGGTTTGCGGCCAGCAGACCAAAGCATGTGAACATAGACCAGATAACTGTTTTGCCAACAGACCAGTCCAGCCCTACGAGGCTACATAGGACAACATAGAAAGTAAGATTAAATTCTGTTACCTCCAATATTTAATTCCTAAAGATGGAGGAAGTGCTTTTGAAACCGCAAAATACAAGGAAAAGCTCAACTTCCTTACTTGTTGTTCTATTGGTAGCAATTTTTCTTAGTGCATGGACACTATACTGTTGGAGCCAACATACTAAAGTAGTTTCCCCTGACCTAGTAAAACTCAATAATCTTATGCGGGCACGCACTTATAAGTGCTCTAATCGCAATATGGATAAAGAGTGCAAAAGAATAATCAAGGAGATTAGCAATTTGAACAAAAAAATGTTAAATAACAGGACGAAGAAAACAAAATAGTTTCGGTGTTTAATTAATTAGTTTGTAGTGGAGGTTCATTGTTCAACATCCAGTTTAGTCAACAAGGCACCATATCCATCTGATCTGCGCGCTAAACATTGGTATTTTGGTAAATAATACTGGCATTATTCATTAACAAATTAATTATAGACATTTTGATACTTTATGAAGTCAAGAAACAATGACCTATGGTAAAAAATTAATTCTTGCATCAAGTTCCCCCCGAAGATCTAGCCTTCTTAATGAGTACGGCTACCAATTTGAAGTAATTAAAAGTGGGGCACTAGAAAGCATGGACAAGAGTATAGGGGCAGAACGTTTAACACGCCTTAATGCTCTAGCAAAGGCCAACAACGTGGCCAGATGGAACCGGGGAAGGCTAGTTCTTAGCGCTGACACTTTAGTTGCTTTAGGTAATGACATCCTAGGTAAACCAAAAGACGAAGACAGCGCAATTGAAATGTTGTGCAGGTTGTCAGGAAGAGCACATACTGTCATCACCGCAGTGGCGTTAGTTTGCTGTACCAGAGCGATAAAAAACGTGTTTTCAGTTAAATCAAAACTGAAATTTGCTGACATACAAAAAAGTTGGATTATAGAATATGTAAAAGCGGGTGAACCAATGGACAAAGCAGGCGCATATTCAATAGAGGGTGAAGCTAGCCAGTGGGTTGAAGAAATTAGCGGGAGCAAAACAAACATAATAGGTTTACCGATGGAAGTTCTTGCTAAAGAATTAATTGGCTTAGGTTACGCAGGGGAGATTAATGTAGGTTGGGAATAATTATAGGCTTAACAGGTGGGATGGCAAGCGGGAAAAGCCTTATCGCGAATTACTTTGGCAATTTGCGTTGCAAGATCATCGATTGTGACAAATTATCAAAAGATATAACTAGCCAAGGAGGGGCAGGCATAGCCTCAATATTGAAATCTTTTGATAGAAGTGTTATTGGGAAAGATGGGAGCCTTGACCGGCGCCGTATGGCGGAGATTGTTTTTTCAAATAAGGAAAAACTGAAAAAGCTAGAAAGTATTCTGCACCCAATAATTGAAAAGAAGGTGTTCCAAATAGCAAAAACATATTGGAATACCAGCCCAAATTCAATTGTGATCGTAGATGCGGTGGTGCTTTTTGAAAGCGGGTTATATAAAAAGCTGAATAAAAATATTGCTGTCATATGCAAAAGAGATATCCGCATAAAAAGGGCAATGGAAAGAGATAGCAATTCAAGAGCGTCGATCGAGCTACGAATGAAGAACCAATCCACTGATGAAGAAAAAAGCACTCTTGCCGATTATGTGATAGTGAACGAAGGAACAAAAGAAGAGGCACTCAACCAAGCAAAAAAAGTTTATAAAGATTTGCTTATTATCTGACAACTGATTCCCAAAAAAAATTTAGCAAAATGGAGTTGGATCTTAGATTTTTAGCTGAGCAGTTTGGCTAACTCCACTCCTGGGTCATCCCCCTGCATTAGCGACGAGCCAATCAGGAAACCAGACACGCCTGCACTTCTTAGTTTATTAAGATGACCCTTGTTGGAAATACCACTTTCACTTACTATCGTTACATCTGCTGGTAATTTTGGAGCTAGATTGAGACTTGTGTTCAAATCAACCTTCAGATCTGGTGCATAAAAGTCACGGTTGTTTATCCCAACTAATTTTGGCTGTACAGGTTCAACTAAGCGCCATTCATCCTCGGAGTGAACTTCCACAAGTGGCTCGATACCAATCGATAGTGTATATTCGTAAATCTCTCTAAATTCACTACAGCTCTCATGGTTGATGGCCATCAATAAAACAACATCAGCCCCCAAGGCTGCTGATTCAGCCACTTGCCATTTATCAACAATAAAATCTTTACGCAGCACAGGTATAGAAATAGCCGATTTTACAATGGGGATATAAGCACTTGATCCAGCAAAAAATCGGCTTTCAGTGACTACAGAGACAGCCGCCGCTCCCGCTAATTGGTAGGAACGGGCAATCGAAGCTGGGTCGAAGCCCACTGGCTTAAAACAGGTGAAGGGTGAAGACCTTTTTATTTCTGCTATAACTCGGAATCCATCATTCTCTTCTGCCATGGCAGTAATAAGCGGAAATGCTCTGTCTCTACAAGCAACCTTCTCCTCCAAATCTCTAAGTGAATAAGTTTCTTTTAAAAATTTCACCTCTTCTCGCTTATATTCAAGTATTAAGTCGATAGTTGGGTTTTTCTTCATTTTAATTTTCTTGCCTTACTCAAGACATTATTGGCGAGGTTTTGTTTTGTAAGTTGACCGCACTCCACATTATTTTTCTCACCTCTCCATTTCATAGTGGATCTTGAAACAGGGCAGAGTTATATCGATCAGCCTGCAAGCACTTTAAACTATTCCCATCGGCTTTCACAATATAGTTACTATTTAACAAGTTATCTTCTGTTGTATTAAAAAGTTCGGATGCAATTAATCAAGACAATATTATTAAAAGCCTATAGAGCTAATGCACAACCAAACGTAACATTTGTATGAATGAATGCCCAGAAAATCTTATTTACACACTTTGAAAATCAATATTTTCACCAAAAAAAATGGTAAAAAAGGATTGTAATTAACTGTTAATGTATATACACTAGTAGCAACTTACATAAAATTGTTATTAAGCTTTGTGACAACAATTAAAAAATCTGGTCGTGTAAAGGTTGAATTCAAGAACTCTAGGTATGCTGATAGCAGCTTAAAGGAGAGATTGACCGAGCTGCAGCTCTACTCAAAGTATGCTGGCATTGATCTTAGTTCATTTCGAAAGTCTCTATCTACTGCTAAGGTGCTGCCAGGGAATCAAGGGGTTGAGCAACACTCAGGAGGAAAAATTGTTGTTGAGCTTGATGCAAAAACAGCTATTCAAGTTTTAAAGCTGGTTGATGGGTATCCCGTATTTTCAACATGGGATATCAAAGTTTCAGAACTAAACGATTCAAAGGCGAAATCCAAAGTTATTAACAAGAAAAAGGAGACGAGAATGGCAGTTAAGAAAAAGAAGGCTGCGGCGAAGAAAAAGAAAGCTGCACCTAAGAAAAAGGCTGCAGCGAAGAAAAAGAAAGCTGCACCTAAGAAAAAGGCTGCAGCGAAGAAGAAAAGAAGAAGATAGAAGTACTTTTTCTACGATTCTGCAGTTGCAAAAGTTGCTTTTAAGAAACCGGGTCTATGGCCCGGTTTCTTTATTACATTAAAAAGGCAAAAGGATATTAGGCTGAAATGCCCCTTCGCTTTTTTCCCTCCTCATGGTAGTGCTTGTTATATAAGATTTCCCACTCGTCAGTTCCCTCACGGATATCCTTCGAGTATGATTCGATTATTCTCCTAACTGATTCATCAATTTCACCTTCAATCTCAAGCTCATTTCGTAGGATATTTACTATATCCAAGCGCAAGTCATTTTCATCACAGTAAAACTCAAGCCTGTCATCCTCTAAAAATCCTCTTAGGATTAGTTTTGAAAGATGATTTATTTTTTCTCTACCTAATCTCACTTGTAACTCCATTAGAGTATAAGGCCACGCTCCCTGGCAAGCTTCTGCTTTACCAATTGAAACATTTTTCTATAATTAATATTCTTTTTATCTAGCTCATCACCCATTTCTTCAAGAAGAATTTTAACCTCATCGTTGAGCTTATCTTCGACCAAAAGATCGTTGGTAATGATCCCAGAAACCGTTTCGCGGACCCCGATTTGCTCTTTACCTGTTTCAATGAGCCCTTTTTCTTCAAGTTGGACTACAATCTGTTTGGACAGATAATCTATCATTTCTTTGTTTAATTTCATTAACTCAATTTCCTTTTGCCCAAATTCATTGCATGACTCTGTTCGAAACTCTTCTTTTTATTCCACTAACAACCCAGTATGGCAACCTAATTGCGCCTAGACTATTGATGTCTCGATCATAACCATGGAAGTCAGTTCCGCCAGTAACAATAAGACCGTTTTCTTGAGAAATTTTGAATAACTTTTTACGCATTTTGGATGTGTGATACGGTGTAAAAACCTCTATCGCATCTAAGCCTGCGTCCACTAAAGTGTTGATTTCACCCTTTGAAAAACTATTACCAGGGTGTGCTAGTGAAGATATACCACCACATTCTTCAATAAGCCGAATAGCTTGTTGCGATGAAAACCGTTGTACAGGTTCGAACGCAGGCTTACCATCTCCAAGAAGCTGGTTAAAGACACCATCAATGGTTTTAAAATATCCAAGAGACACTAGGTACCTAGCAAGGTGAGCACGACCTACTGACACACTTTGCGCAAACTCAAGTAAATCATTTATGTCGACACGGTAACCTAAATCATTGATCTTACCAACCATTCTTCGCATACGTTCTAAGCGAGCCGTAGCGTTACCAAGTGTCAACTTTTTAAGGGCCTCTCCACTTGTCCCAACCATATACCCTAATATATGAACAGAGCGCCCATCAAAGCAGGTGGAAACCTCTAAACCAGAAATTATTTCAACTCCGTATTTGGATCCAGCCGAGATAGCTTCAGCTAGCCCTTTCACGGTGTCATGATCGGTGAGGGCTATGCAGCGCAAACCAAGATCTGCCGCTTTTTTCACCAACCCTGTGGGCGTTAAAACGCCATCAGAAAGGTTGGAGTGCATGTGCAGATCAACAAATCCCTTATCTAACATGGTAAACCCTCGATAATTTACTTCAACTCTTTATGATAAACTATCAATTAACTTTATGTAAACCGCTTTTAAGCCATTACAATGCCAATGCACCTTAAATTCACTAGAAAGTCAGTTTGGAAATAAAAATGAGTAGTAATAACATCACAAAAACCACATTAGAATCGTTCCGAGATGCGTTTCCAGCTCTAAAGAATCTTATTTTCCTCAACTCAGCTGGTATGTCCCCACTTCCTGATCCATGCAGGTTAGCCATGAACGGGTTGATTGAGGATATAGGAAAAAGAGCGTATCTGAATATGGATAATTGGATTAAAACTATTGCATTAGCTAGGAAAAACGTTTCTGAGCTTATAGGTGCATTTCCAGAAGAAGTAGCCTTCATCAAGAACACTTCAGCAGGTGTATCATTGGTAGCATCAGGTTTAAATTTTAGTGAAGGAGATGAAGTTGTAATCAATGATATCGAATTCCCATCCAACGTTTATCCATGGCTTTATCTAAAGAATAAAGGAGTTAAAATAGTCTTGGTAAAAAGCGAAAAAGGGAGAATTGCTCCTGAAGCAATAAAACACGCTGTGACACCAAGAACCAAGGTGGTGGCCATATCAAGTGTTCAATACATATCAGGCTATAGGGCCGAGTTGGCTAAAATTGGAGAAATATGCCGTGCAAATAGATCCTTGTTTTTTGTAGATGCAATTCAGTCATTGGGTGTCATTCCTATGGATGTGAAGTCCTGCGGAATAGATTTTTTATCCACTGGTGGGTTTAAATGGCTTTGTGGGCCAACTGGAATTGGAATTTTTTATTGTAACAAGACTAGGCTGGATAACTTGACTTTAAATAACATCGGGTGGAATACCGTAATAAACTCACAAGACTACTCCAATATTTTATTTGAACCAAAACCTGATGCAATGCGGTTCGAGGAAGGTTCTCCCAACATTATCGGGATATATGGATTGAACGAGTCAATAAAATTGTTAAAGGCAGTTGGGATAGCGAACATTGAACGACATGTCCTTGAGTTAACTGATTACCTCGTCGAGAGGTTGCTTTCAATGAATTTTATTATCTTCTCACCAAGAAAAGATGGCGAAAAATCTGGAATAGTTACTTTTTCTACAAAAGAGAAAGAAAAGCTAACAATTCTTGAAAAAAAACTTTTTGCTGAGAATATTCTAGTAGTCAATAGAGGGAATGGGATCAGGGTATCGGTCCACGGGTTTAATAATATGAAAGATATCGATCGACTGATAGAAGTGTGCCAAGGGGTAAGTAAGCAGGTAATTTAATTATAAGACTTTGCTAAAAAACTATCGTTCCGGGACTTGACTTGTCACTTTTCGGTTTCTATTATGCTTATGAATTATAGTTAATTGGAAGATGAACGCGCCCGGTGGCGCGGCTGGACTTCAAATTCAGACAGGGGCGTAATTGTCCCGGGAGGGTTCGACTCCCTTCATCTTCCGCCATTTACTTTTAACGACTTCTCAATCAGATAAAATAATCAAGGTTACGCCAGAACCACCATCATTATCTGGGGCATTATAATAATCTTCTACATAAGAGATATTTTTTAACCGATCCCGGATGGCTTGGCGTAACTTCCCCTCCCCTTTTCCGTGTACTACCTTACATTTATTTAGGCCACTGCGAAAAGATTTATCGAGAAATCTATCCACTTCATTTAGGCCTTCCTCTATGGTCAGTCCATGGATGTCAAGCTCGCTTGGCGGAGAGTTAAAAGGAAGATTATTATCAGTATTAATAAATTGCTTTTCTTGTTTTAGAGTGTGTTGTTTTGGAACTCCTGCTACTACACCTTCCACATCATCTAATTTAGCTACGATTGTTACCGAACCAACTTCAACTCTAACACGACCCTTAGATGGATCTGTAACTATACGGCCTTTCTTTCCCAAGTGAGGCAAGTATACCTCGTCACCTAGCTTCATTTGCCCTCAGAGTTTTTTATTGGTTGAACTTTTTCGTCAGTTGTTTTACATAATATTTCTTTCCCACCAAAAGCTGGCCTCTTTGGTTTTCTGATTAAATACAAAAAGTTGCCATCTACCAAAACTTCAGCAGGAGTGGGATGTGAGAGAAACGCAAGCATCGATGCACTATACCCATATGCACCAGAATTAAATATACCAACTAAATCCCCTAATTCTGGTTCTGGAAGCATAACCTGGCGAGAAAACTGGTCAGAAGACGAGCAGAGTGGCCCAGCTAAAACTATCGGTTTACTGTCTCGGTGATTCATTTTATTTATCAGTTTTACAGGGAAATTTTTGTTTAGTGATATTGGAACAAGCGCATGATTTATACCACCATTTGTTATAGCATAGCTAACACCCCTTGATTTTTTTATATCTAACACTTCAGAAACATATATACCTGATGGGCCAACTAGGTATCTACCAGGTTCCAAATGGAACTGGGTATTCTTAAAATTGGGCAAGGTTTTAAGCTCCTTCGTAATATGATCTAGCTCCTTTCCAAGGGAAACCACATCCAAGTCTTTTTCCGTATCACTATAGGGGATACCAAAGCCACCCCCAAAATTCATGTAGCTAATATCTAGATTCATACTTCGAGCAAAGTCTTTCACCCAACCAGAGTAATTGCTGTACGCCTCCGTAAGGTTTTCATGATACAAGGCTTGAGTAGCAGCAAAACAGTGGAAACCAACAAACTTTAACCTCTTGGAAGATAAGGCCTTAGCAACAAGAGGTTCAATTTCTTCAGCGTCAATCCCAAACTTCCTTGACCCGCCAGCCATGCTTTCTCCAGCATCTTTCATCTTTTTGTCAATGTTCACCCTGAATGCTACTGCGGGTGGTGGTTTCCTTAACTGGCTTTCGGCTACAACATGCTCAAGCCTTTGAAGTTCTGTCAATGACTCAACGTTTATGACTGCTATTCCTGCTTTCACAGCAGCAAGAAGCTCATTTTGTGTTTTACCTGGGCCGGCATAGATAATTTTCTCTGGATTAAAGCCAGCCTCAATAGCAGCTTCTAGCTCTGCGGCTGATGCCACTTCTGCCCCAGATCCCGTCTTGCAAAATACTTCCATCGCAGCAAAATTTGGGTTAGCTTTTACAGAATAATGAATCGTAAAATTTTCGGGTATAGCTGATATAAGCTTTCGATATTGCTCGCGCATTGAAGTCGCATCGTAAACATAAAAAGGTGTTCCCACCTTGTTGACTATCTCCTCTATAGGAAATCGCCCAACACATAACGATCCTCTAATACTCGAAAAAAAGTTAGCCGCCGGAGCCAATATTTTTCTCCATGGATTTACCACAACCATTATTATTACGCAGTAAACTCGAGGCAAAAATCTCCATTTTTAATGAAACAATTCTAGACAGTCTCTTCAAAAATCGTGATCCATATCCCTCTAAAAACCTTGCTGGTTGTCTACTGCCATACCCAATGGCACCATTAATAACTCCTTCATGCCATATAGGCACAAGAGCCTCAGACTTTATGTTTCTAAACTTTTCAGGAAAAAACTCCTTTGTTGCATTGCTCAGATTGCCTCTAAGCAGTGGTTCATCGCAGTTCGGGAAAAAATTTGTTAAGTTTGCCCTTTTAAGAAACAACAAATTACTTTTGCCCAAAGATACTTCTCGAAGATTAGACGGCATCGCTTCTGTAAACATGCACTGCAAGTCTTCGCTTAAAATAAAAGATATGTAGTCTATTCCAAATATTCTCTTGCCATCGATGACAATTGCATCAATTAACATTTGAATATCTGAGGCCAAGAAAACCGAGTTTTCCATCTCGGTCATTCTCTCTTGCGCTTTTTCATTATCAGTGGAGCAAGTGACTAGCCTTTTATAATTCTTACGAAGAAGAGAGTTATGCTTTCGAAGTTCTAAATTACTAAGCTTAATAGCCCTTGAAGCCAAGTCTTGTTTCATATTATTTTTCCTCAAGTACTCAGTCAGCATGTTTACGAATAAATGTTGGCACATCGAGATCCTCATCCGACCCAGATCCTACTGACTTAAGCTGTGGTTCTGAATTCACAGTAGGCCGTATAAACATAGACTCATCTGGTTCACCAGCGTTTGGTGATGGCTTAACTTGTGGCATACACTTGATGTACTCACTTTTGCTGTGATCAGTCCCTTCGAACCCCATACTGGCAAGTTCTCCAAACTGTTCCACTCCTACACCCCGCGGAGCAACTTCTCTAGAAGCCCCAAACCCTGTTGCAATTACAGTGACTGTGATTGAGTCTTTAATATCATCCCTAATAACTGTACCAAATATTATTTCGGCTTCATCATCGGCAGTGTCTGTTATAAGTTTCACTGCCTCATCTATCTCAAATAGGGACATGTCAGGGCCACCAGTGATATTGATAAGAATTCCTGTAGCACCCTCTATAGATGAATCCTCAAGCAAGGGGCTATTCACTGCAGCATGAGCTGCTTCAGTACTTCTGTTTTCACCAGTCCCAAAACCAGACCCCATCAGAGCCATACCCTTAGAACTCATAATCGTTTTAACATCTGCAAAATCTAAGTTCACTAGGCCACCAACTGTTATCAGCTCCGAAATGCCTTTAACTGCATTGCATAAAATGCTATCTGCTACGGTAAAAGCTTCAGATGCTGGCATGTTCTTTCCAACGTAACCCAGCAATTGTTGGTTAGGGATAGTGATTAGAGTATCGACGTGCTTTCGAAACTCTACTAGTCCTTGCTCTGCGTACTGAGACCTCTTTCTCCCCTCAAAAGAAAATGGTTTTGTCACAATACCTACCGTAAGTGCACCCATTTCTTTTGCGATGGAGGCTATAACAGGCGCAGCACCAGTTCCGGTTCCACCACCCATTCCGGCTGTTATGAAAACCATATCTGCACCATCCAAGCGTGAACGGACAGACTCGGCATCTTCGAGTGCAGCAGCTCGTCCTATGTCCGGTCTTCCACCAGCCCCAAGACCCTTAGTGATTTGTCTACCGATTTGCATTTTGGTCGGTACTGGTGACTCCTTAAGTGCTTGAGCATCCGTATTGGCTACAACAAGCTCTACACCGGTAATTCCGTCGCGAAACATTGAGCCCAAAGCGTTGCCACCACCACCACCAGCCCCAATAACCTTTATAGATGCTGAGTAAATATCCTTATCGGGGCTGTCTGTGTAATCGAAATAGACCTGTTCATTATTCTTTTTTGATAGTTCAAAGTCAGTCATAATTTACCTCCCAAGTTTAATTCCAGTTCTACAGATTAATTTTTTCGTTACTTTCAACAGTGAATTAAAAGAATTCGGTTACCCATTCCTTCATACGACCAAGCACCTTGTCGAATATGTTGCGGCCACGCAACTTATGGCTACGCCCAGACATGTGCTCGCGGTAGCCATAAATGATCAGGCCAACTGCTGTAGCATAGAGTGGACTACTAACTAGGTCAGATAGCCCTGTTGGTCCTTTAGGAAGTCCGCGCCTTATTGGTAGATCAAAAATAGCCTCTGCCACCTCTGGCATCCCTTCCATGATAGAAGCACCGCCAGTAAGGACCAAACCAGATGCAATCTTGGTTTTATCAGCAAGCCCATTCAGCTCTGCCTCTCTTTGGATAAGAGTGAAAATCTCTGTCACCCTTGGTTCTATTATTCCGGCCAACACACGGCGGGAAAGCCGTCTTGCGTCCCTACCACCCACACCGGGAACTTCTATAATTTCATCCTCGGAAACCATGGCAGTCGTAGCACAACCATAATATCTTTTAATTTTTTCTGCCTCACGGTTAGGAGTGCGAAGCCCAATTGCAACATCATTGGTAAGGTGATTGCCACCAATGGCTACAACTGAGGTTCCCTTTAATGATCCATTCATAAACATTGCAATATCACATGTGCCACCACCCATATCAATCAAGCCTACACCAAGCTCTTTCTCATCTTCGTCGAGCACTGCTAACGAAGAAGCCAACTGTTCTACGACAATGTCGTTTACCTCAATTCCAGCTCTGTTTACTGAATGAATAATATTTTGTGCAGAGGTTACTGCACCAGTAACAATATGGACTTTCCCTTCAAGCCGTACACCATTCATCCCAATCGGAGATGCTATTCCATCTTGGTTGTCGACAATAAACTCTTGTGGAATCACGTGGATAACCTCTCGGTCCATAGGAATATTTACTGCTTTGGCCGCCTCCACCACTCTATCCACATCATGCTGGCCCACTTCGCTGCCTTTAACAGCGATGACACCATGACTGTTAAATCCTTTAATATGGCCCCCAGCAATACCAACGTATACCGATTCTATTTCTTGACCAGCCATCAGCTCAGCTTCTTCTACCGCACTAGTTATCGACTCTACTGTGGCCTCAATGTTAACCACCACACCTTTTCTAAGACCTCGTGACGGGTGTGTACCTAAACCAATTATTTCAAGCTCTCCCTCAACAATTTCTGCCACTACGCAACAAATCTTTGTCGTACCAACATCCAAGCCAACTACGATATTTTTTTCTTTGGCCATCTACGTTCCTCTCTTTTCTTCAAAGTCTGATGGATAGCTTACGATCACTTTGTCATTAAACCTCAGGTCGATCGACTGGACAGAAGTCTCTTTACCATTGAGCAAGTAGTCAACTGTTTGCAACCTCGCCATCTCGTCCGTCCAAGCAAAACGTGGTGTCAACAGACTCACATCAGTACCAGTAAAACTAATCTTGAGGTGATTGGCGTTCGATGCGTCTATTGCAGAGATGGGCCACTTGCCAAACAATCTATAATTCTCTATTTGTGTCATGGCGCGAAGAGTATCTTTCAAGTCTTGACTTAATACACTATCTCCAAGTACTAAAATTTTTTCCTCAATTTTTATTCCTGAGATCAAAGGCAAAGACATTTTAGTTTTCTCTTGGCTGCCCAAAACAATTCCTTCTTCATCAACCATGTAGTAAAGTCCAATCCGACTCAGACTCAATATTGCCTTCGGAGAGCGCTCTACTACTGATACTGTTAACCCTGCAGGCAATGTTTTTCTTATCTCCACTGACTTAATCCACGGATGATTCTCTATCCTTTTCCCAGCTTCCACTATGTCGTATGTCAGCAAATAATCTCCCTCAACCACATTGAGTAATCGGCGAATTGTTTGCTGGTCTACAGTCTCTCCACCTTCAATGTGTAATGAAGATAATGTAAAAATTCCATGAGTTTTTGCTAAACTAAACACAGCATATACAGCCACAATTGCAAATATGGTGACAAACACTGAAGCGACAAACAATGTTGTAGCCTCGCTGCGTCTCAATTTAAATTCTTCTATATCGTTAAACTCGTACTCAGCTGTGTTAACCATTTATACCCTCCACATCTCTTTCCAAGGCTTCCTGTAGGATCATCTTCACTAAACCATCAAAAGAGATCCCTTTTTGTAAAGCTGCTTTTGGTAGTAAACTTGTCTCTGTCATGCCCGGTATGGTATTGATCTCTATAAACCAACACTTGTCACTTCCATCAACAATCACTTCTGATCTGGACATCCCTTTACAACCAAGAGCACGGTGTACTGTAAGAGTCATCTCAATTGCCTCCTGTTCGATTTTCCTGCTTACTTTTGCTGGGATGTGATAGTCAGTGGCACCAGCTGTATATTTGTTATCGTAATCATAAAAGCCTAGCTTTGGCTCAATTTCAATGGCTGGTAATATGGTGTCTGCCACAATACCTATAGTAATCAATGGGCCCCTAATAAATTGCTCCAACAATACTTCTGTATCGAATTCAAAGGCTTTTATAATAGCTGGAAATACTTGCTCTTGTTTTTCACAGATAGTAATACCAATTGAAGACCCTCCGTTGGCTGGCTTCACAACTATTGGCATATTAACACCAATGTTAATTAGCTCCTCTTCGGATATGTTGCTTGAAAATAAATGATAATCTGGTGTAGGCACAGAATGAGCTCTGCAAATATCCTTGGTTAAAACCTTACCCATTGCTATAGCGCTCGCCGCTACTCCTGAGCCGGTGTATGGTATTCCCGCAAGCTCTAGAGCACCTTGCACACAGCCATCCTCTCCATACCTTCCATGCAGGGCTATAAATACAATATCTACTTCGGCCTGCTTAACCTTCTCCACGGCATCCCTGTCTGCCTCAACAGGAACAGCATCTACGCCGATCCGTTTAAGGGCATCTAGCACGGCTTGCCCTGTAAGCAGGCTAATTTCACGTTCGCTAGACATCCCGCCCATGAGCACGGCAACTTTTAACTTGGTGGAGTTAATACCCATTTACAAAATTTCCTTAAATTCACCAACGAGCTTTATCTCTCTTTCTAGCTTCACACCAAACTCTTCCAATACACGATTCTCAACCATGCGAATGAGACCATAAACATCTTGTGAAGACGCACCACCGAGGTTCACAATAAAGTTTGCATGTAATTGCGAGATCTGAGCCTTCCCAATTTGTTCACCTTTTAGTCTGGCGGTCTCAATCAATCTACCAGCATATTTGTTTTTCGGATTTTTAAACACTGATCCAGCACTAAACGCATTCAACGGTTGATGGAGTTTTCTCTTTCGCTGAATTACGCCCATCCTTTGTCTAATTAATTCTGGATTGGCGCGTGCTAGTCTTATCGAAGCTTCTTTGATCACACATTTTTTTGGGAAACTTGAGTGCCTATACCCAAAATCCAGTTCATCACCATGCAGCTTTTTCTCCTTACCATCTACCGTAATAACTGTCACATCATGCAAAATATCTTTTATTTCATTTCCAAATGCTCCTGCGTTCATAACTAATGCACCTCCAAGGAGTCCTGGAATACCGTGCGCAAACTCCAAACCGCTTAGCCCAGCCTCCATAGCATGTGAAGCTAGCTTTGTAAGGTTTACACTAGCCCCAGCACGCACTAGCACATCCAGTTTTCCCATCGGCTCTAGGTTTATACCTAAAAAAGTTTTTCCTAAATTTAGTGTCATCCCGCTAATCCCATCATCCGAAATCAAAAGATTCGACCCTCCTCCTAAAACAAGACTTATTTCACTTCCTTTTAACAATTCGATCACATCATTGCCTGTTTCAGGGAAAGCCATTACTTCAGCCGGACCACCAATTTTATAAGTCGTCCGTTCTGCCATTCTGATGTTCTTGCATGTATCCATCATCTTTCGTTGACATTAAATGTTACTTGTCATACTCAGGTATTTATGACCAACTTGGAGAACGTCTCCAGCTCCAAGTGTAAGAATGATGTCGCCCTCTAAAGCATTTTCTTTCAAATATTGGAGAGCATCCTCATTAGTTTTTGCAAAATTGACCCTCTTTTGGCCGTTATATGCAATTTCCTTCATAATCAATTCGCCACTTATACCTTCTATAGGTTGCTCGCTGGCCGCATATATTTCTGTAATAACAAGGTCGTCAGCGTCGTTAAACGCGACACCAAATTCGGTTAGTAGGTCTCGTGTTCTGGTGTACCGGTGTGGCTGAAAAACAACGATAAGACGCCTATCTGAAAAGCCTTCTTTAATAGCGCACAACGTGGCCTTGATCTCAGTAGGATGATGACCATAGTCGTCTAATACCATCACACCATCAATCTCTCCCTTAAACTGTAGGCGTCTTTGAATACCTGCAAAACCATTAAGCGACTCTATTACTTCTTGGGGGTCCATATCCAACTCAAGACCAACGGCCATAGCAGCAAGCGCATTGTATATGTTATGCACTCCAGGCATACCTATGGTCAGCCTTCCCAAATCCTTGCCACTTACATTTACAGAGAAACTCGACTTAAACTCATCAAAGGATAAATCCGAGGCAACTACATCTGCATCGGATGTGATTCCATAAGTCCAAAATCTCTTTTCCACATTAGGAAGTATCTCTCTTACAGATTCATCATCTAGACAGAGAATTGAGGATCCGTAAAATGGAGTTTTATTTATAAATTCAGTAAATGCCTTTTTTAATGAATCGAAATTTCCATAATGGTCAAGGTGCTCCACATCAATATTTGTTACCACTGAAATGGTTGGGTAGAGTCTCAGAAATGATCCATCCGATTCATCTGCTTCGGCTATCAGGAACTCTCCTTTCCCCAGCTTTGCTCCAGAGCCAAACCTATCAACACGGCCTCCTATAACAATAGTTGGGTCAAAGCCACCTTTAGTAAGTGTTACAGCGGCCATAGATGTGGTGGTTGTTTTCCCATGGGTTCCAGCCACACATATGGCATATTTCATTCGCATTAGCTCAGCCAACATCTGTGCTCTTGGTATCACTGGTATTAGTTGTGAGCGAGCCTCTACAACCTCAGGGTTATCTTCTCGTACCGCGGTTGATACAACCACAACATCAGCCTTCCCAATATTTTTAGAACTATGCCCAATGGTAATTGTGGCTCCCATTTCTTTGAGATGATTAACGGCCTGAGACACAGCCACATCTGATCCTGTCACTTGGTATCCCATATTCAGCAGAACCTCAGCGAGGCCGCTCATCCCTGAACCCCCGACACCAACAAAGTGCAATACTTTTGTTTTGCCAAGCATTATGCTGGTGCCTCCTTCATTTTCAGTAGTTCATCCACTATAGTTCCTGCTGCTTCAGGCTTGGCCAAGCCTCTAGCCCGATCTCCCATACGCTCTAACCTTTTACCTGGTTTTAAAAAACTCTTCACAAGACTGGCAACTGTTTTGCCGTCAAAGTTACTGTCATTAATAATTGTTGCGCCTCCACTAGCTGTTACAGCTTCAGCATTGTTTAGCTGGTGGTCTTCTGCTGCATGCGGAAATGGCACATAAATGGCGGCTCTACCCACGGCACATATTTCAAAAACCGCCCCCGCTCCAGACCTTGAAATTACTAGGTCAGCATCAGCTATTCGCTGTGGCATGTCGGTCAAAAAAGCAAAAGCCTCGCATTTAAATTGGGATTTTTCATATAGACTCTTAATCATTTCAATGTCAAATGCACCTGTTTGATGCACCAATGTGATCTTTTCGGCGACTGAGTTAAGCAACGGAACCGCTTCGGCCATGGCTTTGTTCAAGGACTTTGCACCTTGGCTTCCACCTATTACTAGTATATTCATTAGTTTTGATGAACTTTTTTTGGTGGCCACGAAAAATTCATGCCGCACCGGGTTGCCGGTGACCATCCACTTCCCGTTAGGAAACAACTGCTCTGATTCAGGCCAAGCTAGAAAAATTCTTTTTGCAAACCGACCTAGCCAGCGGTTGGTTAACCCTGGCTTAGTATTCTGCTCAGTAATTGCCAATGGTATACCTAAAACTAGTGCCGCTAAGCCCATTGGGGCAGAAGCATACCCGCCAACACCTAGTACGGCGTCTGGACTTTTGACTAGCAACATCTTTATCGACCTAACAATGGCTCCAACTAACAGCATTACAGACCAAACGGCCATTACTAAACCACTACCCTTAATGCCTCGCACGTTAAGGCCAAAAAATTCTACCTTCTCGCCTGCTACAAGCTTTGCTTCAAGCCCCTTGGCTTTACCTACAAAGATCACTTTATGTTTTCCTTGTCTTGAGAGTAGTTCGTGGGCTACGGCAAGACCGGGATAAATGTGCCCTCCAGTTCCTCCGCCAGCTACAATTAGTATCATTTTGATCATTTACCTTTTAATTTTGAATGCTCTGAAATATTGCTCAGTATTCCGATACTTATCATCCACATAATAAGAGCAGATCCTCCCAAACTTATAAAAGGCAACGGTAGTCCTTTAGTGGGAAGCATCCCCATAGCTACAGCCATGTTGATAATTGCCTGAATTGAAATAGCAAATGTGATACCTAGTGCCAGCAAACGTCCAAAGCTATCTTCAACTAGCAAGCCAACCCTCAGCCCACGCCACGTCAAAACAGCAAACAATGAAATTACTACTAGCCCACCTATAAGGCCTAGCTCTTCTACAAGTATTGAAAATATAAAGTCTGTATGTGGCTCTGGCAGAAAGAAAAGCTTTTGCTGGCTAGAACCTAGTCCAACACCCGATATACCACCATTGGACAGGGCGACAAACGATTGAATTATCTGATATCCTGAATCAGTAGAATCGCGCCAAGGGTCAATGAACGACATAAGTCTCTTCTTACGATAAGCTACCGTCACTATAGACATAGCCACTAATGGAAAAGCAAGCAGAGCAGTGGTGACAAGAAACAATATCCGCATTCCAGCAGCTAAAAACATAAAAAAAGCAACTAGAACAATTATTAGTGCTGTCCCTAAGTCAGGTTGCATCTGGATCAATGTAAACACAATCGCCAATGCTAAAAGATTTGGGATAAAACCGAAAGGCAAACTGTCAAGCTTGCCTTCCTTCTCCTTTTTAGACAGAAAACCAGCAAAGAAAATAAATAGAGCAAGCTTTGTAAACTCTGAAGGCTGGAGCGTTACAAATCCAATATCTATCCATCTTCTAGCACCGTTTAAAGTAACCCCTAAACCAGGAATGAACACTAGAGCTAACCCAATAATTGCAATAGCATAAAGCACGTAGGTATATTTCTTATAAATTCGATAGTCAATTCTTGAAGCAATCAGCATTAAAGTAATACCGATTGCTGCCCACAATGCTTGTTTTTTCAAAAAGTAAAACGGGTCATGAAATTTTTCTTCAGCTATCATGGCACTTGATGAAAAAATCATGGCTATTCCAATTGCGAGCAAAGCAATAGAGCAGACCATAATCCAATAGTCTGGTTTTCTTTTTATCGACATTAACCTGCAATCCCAAGATAATTGTTTACAGCTTCACGGAAGCAATCTCCGCGGTGTTGGAAATTGTCGAACATATCAAAACTTGCACAACCGGGAGAAAGAACAACAGAGTCTCCTGGCCTGCACCATTTTGCGGCTTCTTCAACAGCCTCTACCATATCCGTAGCCCTAACTTTTGGTTGAAACACTCCAAGTGCTGCTTCTAACTCACTTGCAGCCTCACCAATTAGCACCACACCTTTGGCACTGTTAACCATAGCCTCAGCCATCGGTTTAAAGTCGGATGACTTACTTAAACCGCCTGCTATTAAAGCCACATTCTTACTAAATCCTGCAAGGGACTTTATGACTGCATCCGGGTTTGTAGCCTTGGAATCGTTGTAGAAAAAAATACCATCAACTTCCGCGACCAATTCCATCCTGTGAGGAAGTCCACTAAAAGTTTTGATGGCATTCTTAATAGTATCCAAGTCCACACCCACAACCATTGCCGCCAGCGAGGCAGCTAATGCATTCTCAACATTGTGAGGCCCAAATATATTCAAATCAGATATTTTAAAAAGCTCAACCATCTTATTATTCTTTTTTAAAATGGCGGAATCTCCCTCTACCCATATTTCTTCATCAGCCTTTTTCTCTAAGCTAAAGTATTTGACGGGCACAAGGGGATTCAAAGATTTATTAGTGGAATGTTCGTCAGATGCATTTATAATCGCTACATCCCCCTTACGCTGATTATCAAATAAGCTCAATTTAAGTTCGATATAGTGATCCATGGTTCCATGGCGATCCAGGTGATCTGGTGTTATGTTTAAAAGCAAGGCTACCATGGGGCGAAACGTCTTCACGCCTTCTAGCTGAAAGCTGGAAACCTCAACAACTATAAAATCATAGTCACCTCCTACAGCTCCACTAAGGGGGGATCCAATGTTACCACCTATATAAACTTTCTTTCCCCATGCCTTCAATATTTCACCTATTAAGGTTGTAGTAGTTGATTTACCATTGGATCCTGTAATAGCAATAATCGGGGCTGAAATAAGTGTAAACGCAAGTTCCAATTCCGATATAAGTTCGATACCTCCATCCCTGAGTTTGGTTGGCAAAGAAGATTCCCAAGGCACTCCTGGACTTATAACCGCAAAGTTATAATCTGCAATAATGACACTTTCGTGTCCGCCGAGAATAAGTTTTACTTCACGAGGTAACTCTTGCACTGGTACATTTAGCTCCTCAGCCGACTGCATATCTGTAATTGTGACTTTTGCACCGAGCCGAACTAGCAATTTTGTGGCTGCTAATCCAGAACGTGCTAAACCGATAATCAAAACTCTTCTTCCTTTATAATTTTTTGTCATCATCTCACCTCAGTTTCAGGGTTGAAAGTGAAAGCAAGGCGAGTATTATGGCTATTATCCAGAACCTAATAATAACTTGTGGTTCTGGCCAACCCATTTGCTCAAAGTGATGATGTATAGGTGCCATTTTGAAAAATCTTTTGCCAGTGAATCTGTACCAAGTAACTTGAATCATTACCGACATTGCTTCGATAACAAAAACTCCACCAACAATAATTAGTATTATTTCGTTTTTACTCATAACTGCTACAGATCCAAGCGCTCCACCTAATGCCAACGACCCCACATTGCCCATAAAAATTGTGGCTGGGTAAAAGTTGTACCAGAGAAATCCTAGCGCTGCCCCAATAGCAGCAGAACAGAAAACCGTAAGCTCACCCAGTTCTGCCTTGTATGGAATGTTTAGGTATTCTGCTATTCTTACGTGACCCCCTGCATAGCAGAGAGTTAGGTACGCGATAAAAGCAATAATAATTGGCCCTATTGCAAGCCCATCCAACCCATCGGTGAGGTTTACAGCATTAGCCGCACCAACTATAACTACCATGGCAAATGGAAAATAAAGCATTCCCAAATCTGGATGTAAGTCCTTAAAGAATGGAATATGAACACGTGTAATAACTTCATCACCACTTCCAACTAAATAGATTAGGGCCACAACAATCAGAGAGGATATAACCTGCCATGCTAGCTTTGTCTTAACAGAAATTCCTTTGCCTGTTTTGGTGAGTTTTACATAGTCATCATAAAAACCTATTGCCGCAAAGAGGGTGAGGGAAGTCAAGGCTATTAACACGTAGCTGTTTGTATAGTCCGCCCACATGATAGTTGGGATAACTAATGCTATAAAAATTATTAGTCCTCCCATCGTTGGGGTTCCTGCTTTGGAAAGGTGGCTTTGTGGTCCATCTCCCCTTATTTTCTCTCCAATACTTTTTGCTTTAAGCCAACGTATTATTGGAGGGGCTAATATTAAGGCCATGACCAATGCAGTTACGATGGCATAAATTGATCTAAAGGTAATGTATCTAAATACATTAAAGGCTGAAAACAGGTCACTTAACGGATACAGCAAGTGATATAGCATTACAGCCCACCTCCTATCATTTCGTTTAAGTGCTTCTCCACAAGCTCCATTTTGGTTCCGCGCGACCCCTTAATTAAAATGGTATCTTCAGGGCCGATATTGTTAGCAATAACTTTGGCTAGCGTAAAGTGAGAGCCACGCTTATCACATGCCAAGTTAATCTTTTTTGCTTCCAACGCCGTTACTCTACTCAACTTTCCAAGAGCAAAAAGTCTAGTTACGCCATATTTCTTTGCAATTCGAGCTACTTTTTTGTGTTCAACCTCACTTTTATTGCCCAGTTCCAGCATCCCACCAAAAGCAAAGTAAAACTTACCTCTAATCCCGAGCTCAACTACAGTTGCCAATGCAGCTTCAACAGAGGATGTGTTTGCGTTGTAAGCATCATTTATAAATGTAGCCCCGTTAGCAAGCTTGGATATCACCATTCGCATGGGTGAAGTTTTTATTTTATTTAATCCTCCACGTATTCCATCTACACCCACTCCGGCCACAAATCCAACCGCCGTAGCTGCCATTGCATTTGCCACATTATGGTAACCAGGAAGTGGTTGGTGTATTTCATGCTCATGCCCCTTATGGTAAACAACCATGTTTCTACCACCAAAACCATTGGGCCATGAATCCACAAGCTGCACGGTTGCCTTGCTATCAGAGCCATAAGTAACAGTTCTTCCTGCTATTTTTTTTACTAGCTCAGCGCTGTTTTCATCATCAATGTTTAATATTGCAACCCCCCTAGGACCCAGAGAATAAAGCAAATCACCCTTCTCTTTTCTTATTGACGCAATGGATCCGAGACCCTGCAGATGGGCAGCGGCAATATTGGTTATTACACCTATGGATGGCAAGGAAATATTGGCCAATCGCTTTATCTCCCCCGGAGCATTTGTCCCCATTTCTATTACTGCTGCTTCATGTGACTCATTGAGCCTTAGTAAAGTCAGCGGGGTTCCTATATGATTGTTAAGGTTCCCTTCTGTCTTCAGTGTTCTAAATTTTTTCCCTAGTACTAATGCGACCATCTCCTTAACTGTCGTTTTACCATTACTGCCAGTGACACCCACAAGTTTCAGGTTTTTAAACTTTTTCCTATGATATGCAGCTAGGTCTTGTAAAGCAGTTAAAGTATCTTGGACTTTTATTACAGACTTCCCCGCAGGAATTGCGGACATTAAATCTCTATGGACAACAGCAATCTTTGCACCTTGTTCGAAGGCATCCATTACGTAATCGTGCCCATCAAAGTTATTCCCACTAATGGCAAAAAAAAGTGACCCTGTTGATGCAGACCTTGAGTCAGTAGTGATACTTTTTATAAAGACATCTCGGCCTCCGATAACCTCTCCGCACATAGCTTTAGATGCCTCTAAAAGTTTAAGCCTTGTCATAAAATTCCCCTAAAGCCGTTACCACCTCTTCGCGATCATTAAAATGTGTCTTTTTCTTACCCAGTATCTGGTAATCCTCGTGCCCTTTTCCTGCTATCAAAACAAAATCTCCTGGCGAAGCAATTAGTATCGCTTTCCTTATTGCATTGCGTCTGTCGATGACCACGTCGAGACAACCGTCAGGGTTATCGGACTCGCGTATGCCCCGCATTATGTCGTTGATTATCTGTTGTGGATTTTCCAGTCTTGGGTTATCAGAAGTAACAACAACATGATCAGACAATGTCCATGCAACAGTCCCCATTAGTGGCCTTTTGCTCCGATCTCGGTCACCACCACAACCGAACACTGTGATTAGAGTTCCTTTTGTTATTTCTCTAGCCGTTTGAATTGCTTTTGAGAGTGCATCGTCCGTATGGGCATAATCAATTGCAACAGCAAAGTCCTGTCCATGATCAACAGTCTCGAGCCGACCAGGTACACTGGACAAGGCCTCGACACCTTTAACAATTTCTATTAGGCTAATTCCTTCGGCAAGTGCAGCTCCGGTAGCTGCAAGGATATTGTAAACATTATGTTTTCCTAGTAATTTTGTACAAACAATAGATTTACCTTGAGGTGTACATAAAGTAAAAGACGTACCGTTTGATCCTATGCGAAGATTTTCTGTACTTACATCTACGTCCCCACTTAGCCCGTATGTATAAACCTTAGCCTCAGTCTTGGCAATTAATTGAACTGAGTAAGGATCATCTGCGTTGACAACCGCCACCTTTGGACAGTGTTTAGTGAACAGCAGCGATTTAGCACAAAAGTACTCCTCCATATCATTGTGGTAATCCAGGTGATCCCTCGATAAATTTGTGTAGACAGCTGTGGAAAATCTAACATTGTCTACTCTGCTCTGGGTTAGAGCATGTGAAGAAACTTCCAGAACACAGCTTTTGACTCCGGCATCAACCATTTGGCGCAACATCCGCTGGAGGTCTAAAGATTCTGGCGTTGTAGTAAGAGCTGGAAATGATTGTTCGTTAAAACTGTAACCAACTGTCCCTATTCTTCCAATGTCCCTGCCGGAAGTTTTAAATATAGATTCGATTAAGTAACTAACCGTTGTTTTCCCATTTGTACCAGTTATTCCAATCACGTTCATTGCAAGCGATGGAAACTCATAAAAATACACAGACAATTGAGCTAAAGCTACTCTGGCGTCACGAACAACCACTTTCGTTATATTGTCGGGGAGTTTATCTCCATCCTCAGCATCTGTAACAATAGTGGTAGCACCTTGTTCTATCGCAGAATCAATATAATCATTACCGTTAACCAAGATCCCATTGATGGCTACAAAAATACTCCCTTGAGTGACTTTGCGGGAATCGCAACAGATGGTTTTCATCAACCTATCCTCACTTTCTCCGGTAACACTTATAACGTTCATTTTATTAAGGGCTTCTTCCAGCGATTTCATCAGATTGCTCACATTAGAGGCTTAATAATCGATAACAGGCCACTAAAGTTGAGATCTTTGGTACCACTAGCATTTGATTTATTACTAACAACTTCGTCATTATTTGTGTTAGTCATCCTTGACCAGTCAATTACATACCTATCTGTATTTCTTCCTACTATCCGTAGCGCCCTAGCTGAGCGCGATGCAATCTCAGAAAATACAGGGGCCGCTACAGAACCACCCCATGCAATGCCCTCCGGCTCATCCACCATAACTAAAATGACAAGCCTAGGATTATTAGCAGGGAAAAACCCCACAAAAGAGGATAAGAACTTATCGCTTGAATAAGATTTGGTTAACTTATCAATCTTTTGAGCAGTACCAGTTTTCCCCGCAACCTCAAAACCAGATAGCGCTGCTTTTCCTCCTGTGCCAGATGTAACTACTCCTTCCATAATTTTCACTACAGTTTTTGCCGTGGCCTCTGAGATTACTCGGTGGCGTATATAAGGCTTTATTATCTTTTCTAGTTTGTTATCTCTTTTATAGGCTAAAACTAGATGAGGCCTAACTAGATAGCCACCGTTAGCAAAAACACTAATTCCTGTGGCAAGCTGAATTGGAGTAACAGAAACCTCTTGTCCAAAAGATATAGATGGCAGAGAACCCAATGACCAACTTGAAACTGGTCGCAACAATCCCGAATTCTCGTATGGCAAATCGATGCCAGTCTTTAATCCAAACCCAAAGGATGTCAGATAGCTGAACAGTTTTTCCTTTCCAAGGCGTTCAGCCAGTTTTACTGCACCAATATTGCTAGACTTGGCGATTACTTCTAGTAGGGTAAGGTTCTTGTATTGGCTATTATGCGCCTCACTGATAATTCTCTGACCAATCTTGTACTTTCCGTTTTCGCAATAAATTTTATCTCTAGAACTGGTTAACCTTTCCTCAAGCGCAGCTGCGGCCACAAACACTTTGAACGTCGAGCCAGGCTCCATGGCATGAGACACCGCATGCGCTTTCCACCGTTCCGGATTGTAGTGTGAAAAGTTATTTGGATTAAATTTAGGCTGCTCGGCCATTGCTAGAATTCCCCCTGTATGCGGGTTCATCACAATAGCAATACCACCTTTGGCGTTAGTTTCTATGACCTTTCTCTCCAGCGCTCTTTCAGCAATGTATTGAACCCTTTCGTCTATGGTGAGAATCATATTTATGGGCTTAGCTCCCTCCGAAACATCCAAAGTCTTCGGCATGGAAACAACTCTCCCAAAGGCATCTCTTCTAACTTTGGCCCTTGCTTGAACTGGCTCAATCAAGTCATCATAGTGGTATTCAAGACCAGATAGCCCTTGGTTATCTATTCCACAAAAGCCTATGATCTTTGCTGCCACATCACGTTTTGGATAAAAGCGTTTATATTCACTGACAAATCCAATGCCTTTGATGTTCTTTTTCTTTAAACCAGCATAAGTTTTTGGTTCGAGCTTCCGACTAATCCAGACAAATTTTTTATTCGAAGAGCTTTTCAACTTAGCAAGTAGCTTTCTAAAAAGAATGTTTCTTTTTTTGTTATTTTTTGGCTCTATGCTAAAGGCAATATTCCTAGCAGCACTTCTAGCATCTGTAACCTTTTTTGGATTTATATAAGCAGACATTAATGGGATAGAAACTGCCAACTCGTTGTGATTTCGGTCGAAAAGATATCCACGTGGCGCATGTAACTTTACCGACCGAAACCGTTGTTGCTCAGAAAATTTCTCAACCCTTTCACCTGAAAAAAGGGTTAATTGAGTGAGGCGGACTGCAAGACTCCCAAAAAATAAGAATAGTGCAGCACCAACGAAAAGCGTGCGCACCACAATCTTCGGGCTTCTCTTTTTTGACAGTGGCTTATTCTTTTTTCTTTGGTTTCTATTTTTTCCCAATTATCACCACCTGCCCTTGGGCTGGCATTGTAAATCCAAGTTTCTCTGTGGCATATTTTTCTATAAAGTCATAGGATTTAAGGGTGGAAATCTCCAACCGTATTTTCTTATTTAGTATTACCTGGTTTTCTTTTTCGCTCAGTGCATCAGCATACTCATACATCAAGCTAGTGGAACGTATCGAGGGGTATATGTAGAGAAGCATCGCTAATGTAATTAAAATTGCCGATAGGCCATAAATGGCCACAGATCTCTTGCTTGCTTCTACCCTGTTTCTAGCATAAGTGAACATGCTTAGTTTACTCTCCTCAAATCAAACCTTGATCCTCTCGGCGACCCTTAGTTTGGCACTTCGTGACCTAGGATTGGTTTCAACTTCTGGTTGTTTAGGTCTAATAGGTTTTTTTGTTAATATCTTCATATAACCGGGATTGTTACAAACACATATGGGGGATTCTTTTGGACAAACACAATGGGGCTCAAGATTACGCATTGTCCTTTTAACTATACGATCCTCCAAACTATGGAAAGAAATTACGGCCATCCTCCCACCCATGCAAAGACGTTCGGCTGCCAGTTTCAAGCCTTTACTCAAAGCGTCCAATTCATCGTTAACAGCTATTCTTAACGCCTGAAAAACCTTAGTGGATGGATGTATTGCACCACGCCGCTTCCTAGGTAAGACACTTTCAACTATCTTTGAAAGTTGCACAGTTGTTTTTATAGGAGATTTAGCACGCTCTTTTATTATTGCCTTTGCCACTTTTAGTGCTTGGCTCTGTTCACCGTACCTAGTAAAAATACTTGCAAGCTCTCGCTCGTTTGAGCGGGCGATAATATCTGATGCATTGGTGCCAACACTTGTGTCAAAACGCATATCCAAGAGCCCATTTTGAGAAAACGAAAAACCACGTTTTGGCTCATTAAGATGAAATGAAGATACACCTACATCCATAATCACTAAATCCACGCAGTTAATTTCTAGGTCATCCAGAACTTGGTCCAGTTCTTCAAACCCAGAATTGACCAAGTCAACTCTGTCTTCAAACTGTTTTAGTCGTTTGTGAGACCTAGTTATGGCTTCAACATCCTTATCCAAGCCAATTAAACGAAGGTCTGGGTCTCTTTTTAGTAATGCCTCAGCATGACCGCCACCTCCAAGAGTGGAGTCTAATGCGATTCCCTTTTTCCTACTAGGGAGCCAGTGCAATACTTCATCCATTAAAACTGGGAAATGAATCAAACCATTACCCCCAAGCTTGATCGATGAAATTTCTCCTTCACCGTGTCCAAAAGTTCAGGTTTAAGTCAGTTTTAATAAAAAAACTGACTTAAAGTTACAACCTAAAAGCCAATTTCTCTTAGCTTCACTGAAAGTGCTTTTGTATCGTATTTTCCGGAGATCTCAGCATGGATTTCCTTTGACCATATCTCAATCATCTTGATACGACCTACAATAACTACGTCATGACCTATCCCAGCATATTTCCTTAGCCGAGCAGGAAGTAGAATTCGCCCATTTTTAATTGGGCACTCTTCCGCATTTTCAGTTATTGCCCTGAGCAAATCGCCCTTTTCTGGTGTGTATTCTGCTGCTGCCAGCGCTTCGTATCGCTCCAGCCAGTAGTTGGACGGGTAACCAGCAAGGCATCGATCCGAAATAGTCAAAATGAGTGGTCTGCCATAATTTTTAACTAGTACATCTCGAAACTTCGAAGGTAAATGCACCCTTCCTTTTGGATCAACACTTGCTGAACTATGACCGATAAACATTGGCAACCCTTGACACTTTAGTACACTTTACGACGCCAAGACCAATGCTAGCGAACTAGATGAAAACTGTCAACCCAAAAAATGGTTAAGTTCTTCTAAATTCAAACAATTACAAAAATAATTATAGCTAAGTTTAAAAAAGTTAATGTATTACTTAAAGTAATTTAATTATATTTTAATCTAATATATGTAATAGTATGTTAATTAATGTTAACTGTCAACAAAAAATGACCTGCTGGTTTGTATCGCACAATCTTTTAGCGGCTTGATAAAAAACCGGGCAGCTAGCCCTTTCCTGGCTGCTGCAAAAAAATAAAAATTAACTTGCCTAATGTTATTAAACAAAACAATTCTGGATAATAACTCCAGTTTAAATGGAGAAACCGTGGATTTAGTTGGGTAAGGGTAAAACAGGGCAAGCATCAATTTTGGAGTGAGTCGATACCCTCTTCCAATAACAGTTTTGTTAGTAGCTATCTACAAAATTTAAGGTTTTTTCAACATAATTGAATTGTAATTTTATCTTTACAATTTCCAAGCTAACCTACTATCTTGATTTTAAACTACTTAAAATGTTACTTTATTGATAGTAAGTATGGGCACTATTATTGCACAATTATTTTCATTATGGGCACTAGCAAAACAAACACACCAGAAAAAGCAGTTATCGAGCCGTTCTTAGATTATCTATCCCATGAGAGAGGGGCATCGGATCACACTTTGCGCTCATATTTTGTAGATTTAAACCAATTTTTTATGTTCCTCCGAGAAACGACCATGTGGAACGATCATTCATCAGTTTCTACGCTTAGCAGAACTCATGTGAAAACATTTGCTGGATACCTTTATCAGCAAGGATATGCACCTGCATCTATGGAAAGAAAGCTTTCATCTCTACGTTCATTATTTCGCCGGCTTATTCAACTAGGTGTTCTCACAAAAAATCCAGCCACCGCTGTTGAAACCCCCTCAAAACAAAAATCGCTGCCAGATTTTTTAACTATCGATGAAGTCACCGCATTAGTTGAAACCCCAGACCAGGACAAACAGCGAGATAAAACAATTCTTGAACTGTTTTATGCAACGGGTATTAGGGCAAGTGAAATGGCATCCCTGAGTCTTGAGGACATAGACTTCGATCGTAAGACAATTCTTGTGAAGGGCAAAGGTAAGAAGGAGAGGCTTTGCCCATTCGGGAAAGTTGCTGGAAAAGCGCTAAGTGCACTCTTGGAAAAACGACCGACTGTCACAAATGATGACATTGGAACTCCTGTATTTATTAACAATAGGGGTAGCCGCCTTTCCGTTCGATCTATTTTTGAAACTGTCAGCAGAAATGCAAAAAAGGCCGGTTTTGATAGACCAGTTGCTCCTCACCGCTTGCGCCATAGCTTCGCAACACACTTGCTAGAAGGTGGTGCAGACTTAAGATCCATTCAAGAGATGCTTGGTCACAGCAGTCTATCAACAACCCAAAAGTACACTCATGTTAATCTTGATAAGTTGATGAAAACATACGATAAGTCCCACCCAAGGGCAAACAAAATTAGTACTTCTTAATTGATGGAGCTTTTAAAAAATGGCAACGCAACAAAGGTTAAAACCAGGTTATCTAGCTGGAAAAAATAAAAAAAGAAGCAGCATTAGACTACTCAGGATTGCCGCAAAAGAAGTTTCAAATGGTCTTACCGAAGACCTAAACCACCACCTACCATCTTCTCCCTACTCCTCCCAGTCAGAACTGTTAAGCAAAAATCAAAAATGTGGTCAAAAAGTTAAGTATTCAGGAACTTTACACAAGGAAACCAAATCGTTTCAGCGCGGCCTTAGCATTTCTAGCAATGGGCCAAGGATATTTCACGTATTTTAAATTTTTGTTTAACCTGCTAAAATCCCGGCGTTATGCAAAAAGATCGGGAAGAACTTTATAAGTTAGTTGACAAAGCAGAAGTGCTTGACGAGTGCTTACCGTATTTGCGCAAATTTCGTGGTAAGACAATCGTCATCAAGTACGGCGGATCGGCCATGGTAAAAAAGGAGCTAAAAATAGGATTCGCCCGTGATGTTACTCTGTTAAAGCATATTGGTATTAATCCAATTGTTATTCATGGTGGTGGACCTCAGATAAGCACTCTTCTAAAAAAAATGAAAATCGAATCGAAGTTCATTGAAGGGATGCGCATCACAGACCACGAAACACTCAACATTGTCCAAATGGTACTAGTTGGACAAGTCAATCAAGAGATTGTTTCGATGATAAACACCCACGGAGGAAATGCAGTAGGTCTCTCTGGCAAGGATGGAAAGCTAATATTGGCAAAAAAATTCTATGTTGAAAAACCAGGACCAGCAACCGATCGGCCTGAAATAATTGATATTGGAATGGTAGGCCAAGTGACAAGCGTGAACATAGCGATACTAGAACTTCTCTTACGAGGCGAGTTCATACCAGTCATCGCTCCGGTTGGGCACAATAAAAATGGCGAAACGTTTAATATAAACGCGGATTTTGTGGCAGCAGCAGTAGCAGGTGCTATGGCAGCTGAGAAAATTGTTCTCCTGACCGATGAAGTAGGTGTCCTTGATGCAAAAGGTGCGCTAATCTCAACTTTAAAAAAGTCAGAGACAAAAAAAATGATAAAAAGTAAAGTGATTGCCAGCGGAATGCTGCCAAAAGTCTCAGCCTGTTTTTCAGCTCTTGATGCAGGGGTTCCTAAGGCTCACATCATTGATGGTAGGATGCCACACTCTGCATTACTTGAAATTTTCACCAATCGAGGTATAGGCACCGAAATCCTACAAGGATAATTATAAAGAATAACCAAGCATCCTAAGCAGGTTACGCGAAGACCTTATGAAATATTGATTACGCGATATTTCTTGATCATTGCCAATAGTTGTTTGAGTAAACTGATATTTACATTCCAGGTAAATCTGTAAAAAGTGGCACATCCTTTTTAATACGAGAGCCGTTTAGCATTTGTATTTATAGTTATTAAGCTTATTAAAATCTGCTGGACTTAAAGAAAGTGGCTAGTCCATTTCTTCAATCTTTTTAGGATCCAGGTTGTTCCAGAAGTCGAAAAAATACCCTACACCTGAGATTACTGACAGAAACATAGCTACCCAAATACTTACTTGACCCAAATAATGAAAAATAATATTGAAATCAAGGATGAGAAACAAGATGGCTACAATTTCAGCCGCCATTTTGTATTTACCTAGGTCACCGGCGGCGATGTTTACACCATATGCTGATGCAATAATGCGCAAACCAGAAACGGCAAACTCTCTGCCTATAATGATAACAACTATCCAAGCGGCAACTCGATCAAGCTCTACCAGAGGCAATAACGCTGCCATGACAAGGAGTTTATCGGCAACCGGATCTAAAAGTTTGCCAAGTAATGTCACCTGATTTGTCACACGAGCAAGATGGCCATCTAACCAGTCTGTTGCAGCGGCCAAACCAAATATAATTGCTGCAATGATACAAGAGATCATAGATGGTGTGATTAGAAAAACCAACAGCAGCGGAATCAAAAAGATTCGGAGCAGGGTAAGTTTGTTTGGAAGGTTTAACTCAAGCATAACTGAACGCCTTTTGACGTTAATTTGTTAAGGAGTGAACGTACTCAAATAAAAAAATTTAATTTGTTTTGTTTGATAGTATATATCTAGAAGGGTTTACAGCAACACCGTTTAGTAACACTTCGTAATGGACATGGGGGCCAGTGGATCTGCCAGTGTTGCCAAGTTTTGCAATGACATCACCGCGTCTCACTTTTTTACCTACCTTTGTCAGATTTTTTGAGTTGTGCCCAAACTTGGTCACAATACCATTCCCATGGTCGATCACAACGACTTTACCATATCCGCCATTATAGCCAACCTTTATTACAGTTCCATCCGCGGGTGCAACAATCGGTGTACCAGTTCTAGCTGCTATATCAAGACCTTCGTGCATTTCACGCTTGCCAGTGAAAGGGGAGCGCCTGCGACCAAACGATGATGTTATCCAACCCTCTACAGGTGCAATAGAAGGCGTATGCGATAAAACTGATGCTCGAGCCATTAAAAACTTATGCATCTCTGAAAAACTGGCTTCCTGTTCTTCAACCTTTCGTTCCACCTTACCAAGTTCGTTTATTAGGATATCGGTGTAAGATTTTAAAAGCTTATTTGGAGTGTTGGGAAAAGTAGACTTGTTATTGAGATGTGGTCCACCGGATCCAAAGTCTTTCGTGCTATCTTGCCTATCTTCTTGAGCAGTCATGACACGAAGTTTCCTGTCGAACTGCTCCAGTCTAGAAAGTTGAGACTCAATGTGCTGAAGTTTTTGCGCAAACTTAAGGATTTCTCGTTTTTGTTCTACCGAGCTGACCCTTAGACCATCCAACTCTTCCAAATCCGCATTTCTTTGAATTACCGTATAAGAAAAATAACTAAATCCAAGTAGAAGCATGAGGCCAAGCCAAAAGCCAGACTTGGCTATGATAACGGAAACCGAAAAACGCTTGAACTTCGTTACATCAGGAACAAAAATCAAGGTATACTTTTTCGAAAATAGCTCCACAAAGCGATTTTTATTCATTTCTTTTTCTGTTTAGAAGATTAGCAGCCACACTTTCCAACCATCCCCTTGCATGGCTAGAATTCCCCTCTCCTCGGCACGTTGAATGGGCACAAAACCACAGCCAACTAGTTGAAAACGTGCCAATCAACAGCTTGCTTATACCTGCTGTTACGATATGAAGTCAAGTTTTTTTTACCTTCCGTTTTGACTTGCCAGATGGCTTTTCCTTGAGGATAAAACGCTCATCAAGCGGGAAAAAGCTATCCGCCGCTTCTTTCATCATTTCAGCACAAGTTTCTGGAAAAGACCATACCTCTACCTTGCAGCCCCTGTTTTTTAAGTACCACAACAATGGAAGGTAATCTTTATCTCCGGCTACCAATATAACCACATCCAGCTTATCCGCCATTGTAACTGCATCAATGGTTAGCCAGGCATCAGCATTTTTTACTGGCTGTTTGATATCTCCGCCAAGGCTTGTCCAGAACTTTCGAAACTCTTCACTGATATTTTTATGAATTGGTTTGTAGTATATTACTCTCGTGATTTCCCTGTCTCCAACCTCTTCAACCATGGCAGCGTAGTTGACCCGGCCACCATATATGTTATAACCACCAAGTTCTATATTTTCGGCATCAAAAAAAACTCCAACCTTTTGATAAACAAGAATCGACATGTTCAGTTAATTCCCTCACTGTTAATTTATACTATCTAAATTTCTAAGCACTTCATTTCTCAGGGTTAAAAGTAAAGCCTGTCGTCCACACAAAATCGTTTAACTTACTGTTTAAGCCCGAGCGCCACTGCCTAGACTCCTTCCTCGCCCTTATTATACTACAATTGGCAGCAATTATAACTGCATGGGTTAATGTCTATTTTAAATAGACTTATGGTTAACCAGCTGTTTTCACCTCGACAACTTGTCTGCCAACTTGAGTGCTTCATGTCGTGATTTCAACTTCCCATCCAACTGAGCTTCCATCACTTGTTCCAAGATATTAGATATAATAGGAGATGGTGACACCCCCATTTTTAGTATATCCTCTCCATTTATGAAAGGTCTTATATCTTTTATATTTGTAAGGTAACTAGTTACCAATGCTTTTATACCTTCACCAGTTTGTTTTGCTGCCATAAAAACCAGCGCCTCATTTGTAAGGTTCTCAAAAGCTTTACCAACAAAAGAAGGTGACACAACAGGTTTATGTAATTTTGCTGTGGCTGCCTCCACCTTTGCAAGGTTAACTAGTGGGCAGCTTAATATTTTCTTCGCTGATTTAAACTTCTGGAGCATTTCATCACGACAATCATTGGCTAAAGAGTCAAAGAGAGCCATCATCATAACAACCCATCTTCGCACTTCCCTACCAGGGAAATTAAGCTCAAACCAAACTAGGGTTTCCTTGCAATGATTCATTAGTTGATTTGATTCCACTCTAAAACAAAGCTCTGGGTGTATAAATTTCAATAGGCCAAGTTCATTCATACGAAGCAACGCTTCTTCGGGCTTTTGTTCTTCTAGTATTAAGACGGCTTCGTTAAACAAGCGCTCAGCGGATAGTTTTTCAAATAATTTTTCACGAGTAGCACTTTCTAGTAAAAGTAGAGTTGGTTCGCATATTCTAAACCCAAGCCTATGTTCAAATCTAACCGCACGAAAAACTCTTGTAGGGTCATCAATAAAGCTACGTTTGTGCAAGACCCGAATAACATGGTCTTTTAAATCAGACTGGCCACCAAAAAAATCGTACAACATGCTTGTTTCTTTACCATTTAGGCAAATAGCCATGGCATTAATGGAGAAATCTCGGCGATATAGGTCACGTTCGATTGAGCTTATCTCAACCACTGGTAAAGCTGCTGGATGTGCGTAGTACTCTTCTCTGGCTGTTGCAACATCAACTCTAAATCCATCTGAAAAAATAACAGCGGATGTTTTAAATCTCTTGTGCGTGCGCACCCTTCCGTCTACTCGCCTGGCGAACAGCTCTGCAAATTTAATCCCATCACCTTCTATTACAATGTCCACATCACGATTAGGTTTTTTCATGAGCAGATCACGAACAAACCCACCCACCAAGTATGCTTTGCATCCTATCTCATCGGCCATTCGGATGATCTCTGAAATCACTTCGCTGATCCTACTTGAGAACATTTCTCGCATTAGGTCACCAACGTTTTTCTTAATAAGATTACTCCTCCTATCAGTCGTAATATCTTTCACTTTACATATTTAAATTGATAAGAAATGAAGTTATTCCAATTGCTTTTATGCAGAGTACTCTAAGCCTGCTGGCAGCTCAATACTAACTGTGATCACCGATTATTCCGAATTTTCCAAAGATGTTTCAACACCATCTCCCCACCAAGTTTGCGCCACCTTCCCCAGTTCATTTATAGAGGAAACTACAGGAAAATTTGGCAGGGCCTTTAAGAAAGTTTTTCCGTAGCTTTTCGTTTTCATCCGCTTATCTAGTACTGCGAGTATCCCACAATCTGATTCGGACCTAATCAGGCGTCCCAAGCCTTGCTTTAGTAAAAGAGTTGCCTGAGGTAATTGGTATTCACGAAATGGTGATCCACCGCGCTTTTTTATAAAGTTTATCCGTGCCTCCGTAAGAGGGTCATCAGGTACGGCGAATGGAAGCTTATCGATTATCACAGCAGACAAAGAATCACCTTGGACATCAACCCCTTGCCAAAAGGATGTTGTTGCGAACAAAACAGATTGGTTGTTTTCACGGAATTTATCTAGAATTACTGATCTAGGAGCATCCCCCTGTTTCATAATAGTATATGAAACATTGTCTTTTAGCAGATTCCAACAAATATCCATATTCTTTTTGCTAGTAAATAACACGAATGCACGACCCTTTGAAATTTTAACTATTTTGGAGATTTCATTAGAAATAGCCGAAGCAAAATTCTTGCTGGATGGTTCAGGAGTATCCGTTGGTAGATAGAGCGCTGTACGAGTCTTATAATTGTAAGGTGAATCTATCGAAAGCTCGATGGGAGAATCCAAGCCTAACCTGCTCTTTATAAAATCAAATTTTCCTCCGGCGGTCATGGTTGCCGATGTAAAAACCATGGATCCAGCTTTCGGGTAGAGTTTCTCAGCAAGGTGTGTAGACACATCAATTGGTGAAGAATGTAAAAAAACACCTTTACCCCTACATTCTGACCAATAAACATTCTCATCACAGCCCATGGAACTCAGACCTAAAAGGGTGTTACCAGTATCAGCAAAGCGAAAAGCAAGCGCCTTCACTGAATCAGGGGCATTGGCCTTAGCTGATAAAGAATCTGAAGCCATTGTAAGCGATGTCATTAGGTCGTCAGCGGGTTGTTCCCAAACTTTTGCGTCTTGTGCTTTAATACTTTTATTTCCATCTAATGTTTTCCGTACAGTGTCAAAAAACACATGGGATCTAGCAACTAAATTTGAAAGGATCTTTTCTGTGTCTGAATCGGTTAATTTGGCTAACCGTAACTCTCTCTCAGTATCCCTGGTAATGTCTAAGATTCTATAGTTAGAAAGCGATGACCCAAAATATGTGCTGGCTATATCCTCTACTTGGTGAGCCTCATCAAATATCACTGAATCGTATTTTGGTATCACTTCTCCAAATGTGGAGCCGCGCACATTAAGGTCTGCAAAAAAAAGATGGTGATTCACCACCACAATATTTGCCATCGCGGCATTGGACCTCATTTTAGTGATAAAACAACTTTCGTATGTTTCACATGCAGTGCCAAGGCAAAGTTCTGAACGGCTATTAATATCTAACCACGCCTCATAATCATCCGGCAGGCCAGGTACTTCAGATCTGTCACCAGTGCTAGTCTTTAAAGCCCAGTCTTGAATTGATCTAAAAAACTGCCCCTCATTTTTATCTGTAAACAGCGGTTGTTGGGTAAAGCTTTTAAACCTTCGTTTGCAAAGATAGTTTGCCCGTCCCTTCATGCAAGCAACCTTAACCTTACTAGGAAATATCTTTTCCACAGCCAGGATATCCTTACCAACGATCTGTTCCTGTAGGTTAAGTGTGTTAGTTGACACAACAATTTTTTGTCCAGTTAGAACAGCGGGAACTAGGTAAGCAAGTGTTTTTCCAGTTCCGGTACCGGCCTCAACTAACAGCCTATCTTCATTATGCAAAGCATCCAAAACTGCATTGGCCATCCGAACCTGGCCCTCACGATATTCATATTCTGACATTAGTTGTGAGAGCCTGCCGTTAGGCCCAAAAATGCTTTTCATAGTCATAATATAACAATCAAAATTAAAAATACCGTATCGGTTCGAACCGATACGGTATTAAAACTAGGTTGCCACAATTCGTATGGGTGGAGGCTAAATTTCTTTTCCAACAGCGTTGGCAATTGCTTTTAGTTCACCCATCAAAATATCAAACTTCTTGGGCTTAAGCGATTGTGGACCATCAGAAAATGCTTCCTCCGGTTTCCAATGCACCTCAATCATCAAACCATCGGCTCCAGCTGCAACAGCAGCTTTTGACATTGACCCCACCCACTGCCAATAACCTACTCCGTGGCTTGGATCAACGATTATAGGCAGGTGGGTAAGCTCTTTTACAACGGGCACAGCAGACAAATCTAGAGTATTTCGCGTTGCTTTCTCGAATGTTCGTATACCTCTCTCACAAAGGATAACATTCTGGTTCCCCTCAGAAAGAATGTACTCAGCCGACATCAGCCATTCTTCAATAGTGGTGGAAAGGCCGCGCTTGAGTAGAATGGGTTTGTCTAGCTTTCCAACTTCCTTAAGTAGAGAAAAGTTCTGAACATTCCTAGCTCCAATCTGGATTACATCAGTATATTTATAAACTAGGTCAACTTCTCTGGGATTCATCACCTCAGTGACTATAGGCATCCCAGTTTTATCTGAAACGGTTCGGAGGATTTTCAACCCATCTTCTTCCATTCATTGGAAGCTGTATGGGGACGTTCTTGGTTTGTAAGCCCCACCACGAAGAATAGAAGCGCCGGACTTTTTAACTGCACTGCCAGTCATTGCAAGTTGTTCCTCTCCTTCAACTGAGCATGGGCCAGCAATGACAACAAGTTTATTTCCACCAATTTTAACGCCCTTTACATCAACAACAGTGTTCTCACACTTTATTTCCCTAGAGCAGAGCTTATACGGTTTCAGTATGGGCATAACCGACTCAACATGATGCAAAGATTCCAATGCCTGAAGTCTTGCCTTATCCCTGCCATCACCCATTGCAGCAACAACCTTCCGCAAAGCCCCTTCCAGTACCATAGGTTGATAACCAAATCCTTCCACACGAGATACCACATCATCAATATCCTTTTTAGTGGCCTTCTCCTGCATAACTATGATCATTAACTAAACTCCAACTAGATATTTAAATTTAAAAGACAAAGTCTTTTAATGCCATCAAATTATTGTTTAAATAATATTTCATTTTTAGACTCTATACAATACAAACTCTAGCAAAATTCACTATATTTGAATTATCAATTGTTTTATGCAATCCTCCCAGTGTCTAGTTGTTACTATGCTATCATTAGCGCATGGGGGCGTTTCGGTTTCGACGGGATCGCCAAGGCTCAGGCCGCACGTCGTGGTGGTCACCAACCACGTAAATAATAGTGGCAAACTTTATAATCGCCAACGATTATAACTACGCTGTAGCAGCTTAATTAGCTGAACAGCCGTCTTGTCCGCCAGTTCCCACGGGGCGGTTCAGGGCGTAACGCTAGTGGGATAGCTGAAGGATTTCGCCTGCCGGTCCTGATGTGAAACAATAGATGGGCTTTGTGGTCGTCGTCGCCCGTTTCTGCGCATACGATGATTACGAGAAACACAAGCGGAAACTAAACGTGTAGAAACCTGCAGTTGAGGGTTTTCGGACAGGGGTTCAACTCCCCTCGCCTCCACCACTAACGTATTTAAAGCTGCCCTTGTTGAGTTGGTCGTTAGACGTTTAATCCAGTGGCACGTTGATGTGGAATCTCAAGCTGTTCGAGAAACCAGCACCTAGCGCCTCAGTACGCTCATAAGCAAAGGAGCTAGTGACACCGTCCTTCATTTCGTAATCAGCACCCAAACGCAGCATCAGATTTGATGTCGCTGTC
>PVBE011915948.1_pt1 | contig 113786 bp, 104 predicted proteins | sample 1631181 | NCBI WGS metagenome assembly PVBE01 (sample SAMN08397723, study PRJNA350692) | Marine metagenome, whole genome shotgun sequencing project. | isolation source: water | place: Pacific Ocean | collected 2012-04 | reverse complement strand
CGCACTGGCTCTTCGGCGCCCTGGGGACCTGGGTCTACCTTCGCGGGCTCTAGGGCTGTCCCCAGGGCTTCAGTACAGGTCGCCGCTGGCGTTGTTGCTGTAGCTGACGGTCCCGATGGTCGGGGAGGCGGCCTGCCGGTACATTCCGTAGCTGCTGCTGTCGGTGATGGCGGCGTTGTCGATGCTGCCCTCGCAGTAGTACCACCGGATGTTGCCGTAGCCGTTGTCGCCGCCGTACTCCACGGTGACGCCGTCCAGAGCGACCTTGTTGTCGTTGCAGTAGTAGCCCAGCGAGATCCCATCCCAGTCACCGGCAGCGGGTGAGCTCTCGGCGCTGGTGAAGGTCACGCCGCTGCTGCTGCCGTCGATCTCGAAGCTGCCGTAGTTGCTCCAGGCGACGTACAGCGCTCCGTCCATGTAGAAGGTGATGCCGCCCTCGATCTCGACGTGGGGCTGGCCGCTTCCCTGGATGTAGACGTCGCCGCTGATGGCGTAGTCGACGTCGAGCAACTCCCAGGTGGCATCCTGGTAGACATAGTCCGTCTGCACGTAGATCTGGTCCGTGCCGTTGCCGGTGTAGCTGCTGCTGCCAGACAGGCCGCCGATGTGGTTCGCGGGCAGCACCACCGGGTAGTCACCGTTGCCGGTGAGGGTGTTGTTGGTGAAGCCGTTGCCGTTCTCCAGCGAGGAGTTCACGTCCAGGTACAAGCCGTTGTCGTCGTTGTCGGCGAGGGTGCAGTCGCTCATCTCCAGGTTGGAGCTGGTCAGGAAGACGCCGTCGCTGTCGTTGTCGGCGAGGGTGCAGTCGCTGATCTCCAGGTCGGAGTAGTAGCCCCAGAGCCCGCCGTAGCCGTTGTCACCGCCGTACTCCACCGTGAAGCCGGTCAGCTCCTGCGTTCCTTCGCTGTAGTAGCCGATCGTGATGCCGTCCCAGTCCCCCGCGGCGGGGCTGGAGTCGTAGCTGGTGAAGGTGATGCCCGTGCTGCTTCCACTCAGGGTGAGTGAGCCGTAGTGGCTCCAGCCAACCAACAGCCCTGCGTTTCCATCGAAGGCAAAGCTGGCGCCGTCCTCGATCTCGATCTCGGGCTTGGCCGCTCCCTGGATGTAGACGTCCCCGCTCACCAGGACGGGAACGTCCAGGGCCTGCCAGGTCCCGTCCTCGAAGACGGTATCGCCCAGGATCTCGACGTGGTCGTCGTTGTTTCCGGTGAAGCTGCTGCTGCTGTCCAGCATGGAGAGCTCGTTTGCGGGCAGGGTGAGGGGAAAGTCGCCGTTTCCGCTGAGCGTGTTGTCGGTGAAGGTCGCGCCGCTTCCACCGTCGTCCAGGCTGGCGGCGTCTTCGATGTACAGGCCGTTGTCCGCGTTGTCGCTGAAGGTGCTGCCCGTGAACAAGACCTCGGAGCTGCCGCCCACGTACACGCCGTGGTTCTCGCAGTCGTGGAAGCTGCTGTCGGTGACGTCCAGTTCGGTGTAGTACAGCCGCAGGCAGCCGTAGCCGTTGTCTCCTGCGTAGGCGATCTCCAGGCCCTCGATGGCGCTTCCCTCATCGTAGTAGCCGATGGTCAGCCCGGCCCAGTCACCCTGGGAGGGACTCGACTCGCTGCTGGTGAAGAGCACGCCCGTGCTGCTTCCCTGGATGTCGATGCTGCCGTAGCTGCTCCAGGCCACGAACAGGTCCACGTTGTTCTCGAAGTAGGCCTCGACGCCGTCCTCGACGACGATCTCGGGCTGCCCGCTTCCCTGCACGTGGACGTCGCCATCAAAGAGGTAGGGGACGCCCAGCAGCCGCCACGTGGCGTCGTCGGTCACCGTGTCGGCCAGGACCATGATGCTGTCTTCGGTGTTTCCGGTGAAGCTGCTGCTGCTGTCCAACTCGTTCAGGTAGTTGGCGGGGAGCGCGATCGGGTGGTCGCCGTTGCCTGTCAGGGTGTTGCCGCTGAAGGTGGGGTTGCTTCCGCCGGTGTCCAGGCCGCCAGCGCTCGCGACGTAGACGCCCGTTTCCGTGTTGTCGTTGATGGAGCTGTCCTGGATGAGCGGCTCCGCTCCGGTCACGTAGATGCCGTAGTTCTCGTTGTACTGGATGGTGCTGTCGGTGATCTCCGCCTCGGCGTAGTACACGTAGAGCCCGGCGATGCCGTTTCCTCCGGCGTACTCGAGGGTCAGCCCCGCCAGCGTGCTGTCCTGGTCGTAGTAGCCGATGGCCACCCCGTCCCAGTCCCCCTCGGCGGGGTTGGAGTCGTCGCTGGTGAAGACGACGCCGTCGGTGCTGGTGCCCTGGACGACGATCTGCCCGTAGCTGCCCCAGCCCACGTACAGGTTGGTCCCGCTGTCGAAGGTGACCGTCGTGCCGTCCTCGATGGTCAGGGTGGGCTTGCCGCTGCCCTGCACGTAGACGTTGCAGGTGACGAGGTGCGGGTCGCTGCTGGCCCAGGTCTCGTCGCTGGAGATCGTGCCGCAGTGCTCGACGGGACAGCCGTCATCGGCGGTGCCGTTGCAGTCGTCGTCGACCCCGTCGGTGCAGACTTCCTCGGCGCCCGGATTGATGTCTTCGTCGGTGTCGTCGCAGTCGGTGTCGTCTGTGGTCGCGTCGCTGGGCTGGTCGCAGGCCGTGGTGGTGGTGTTCGGGTCGCCGTAGCCGTCCCCATCGGAGTCCATGTACCAGGTGGTGGCGTCGCTGGCGTAGTCGTCGTCCAGGGTCCCGTTGCAGTCGGTGTCGATCCCGTCGCACCACTCTTCTGCGCCGGGGTTGATGCTCTCGTCGTCGTCCGCGCAGTCACCGCCTTCGGCCACGTAGTCGCTGGGTGCCTCGCAGCTCGTCGTGCTGTTGTCCTGGTCGCCGAAGCCATCGCCGTCGCTGTCGAGGTACCAGACCTGGGCGTCGACGGCGTCGGTGTCCGTGTCGCCGTTGCAGTCGTTGTCCTCCCCGTCGCAGATCTCCACGGCTTCGGGATGGATCTCGGCGTCGCCGTCGTCGCAGTCCCCGGTCTGATCCGAGGTGCCGCTGGGCTGGCTGCATTCATCGACGGTCACGTCGCTGCCCCAGCCGTCGCCGTCGTTGTCCATGTACCAGGTGAACTCGGAGTCCTCGTCGATCTTTCCGTCGCAGTCGTCGTCCTGGAGGTTGCAGATGTCCTCCACGCCCGGGTGGATCTCGGGGTCCTCGTCGTCGCAGTCGCTGTCGTCCTGAACCCAGGCGGAGTCGGGATCGCAGGTGTCGGCGCTCACGTTCGGGTTGCCGTAGCCGTCCCCGTCGGAGTCCTCGTACCAGGGCTCGTCGCCGGACTCGTCGGTCTCCCCGTCGCAGTTGTCGTCGATGCCGTTGCAGACCTCGTCAGCCTGGGGATTCACGGCGGGGTCGCTGTCGTCGCAGTCCTCGTCGTTGTCCGCGTAGCCCTCGGTGAGCTCACAGATCTCCACCGAAGCCTGGGCGCCGTAGCCGTCGTTGTCTTCGTCCAGCCATGCGCTGAGGGTCAGTCCGCCGTCGGTGTCCCCGTCGCAGTCGTTGTCGACGCCGTCGCAGATCTCCTCGGCAGCGGGGTGGACCTCGGGGTCCTCGTCGTTGCAGTCGCCGTCTCCGACAGTCCAGCCATCCCCGTCGTTGTCAAACAGACCACTGTCCGGATCGATGTCCTTGTTTCGGCAAGCCAGAGAGAGGAGGAGTGCAAGGGCGAGGTGCATGCCTCGCATGGTACGGGGCGAGAGCCCTGCGGAGGCGAGGATTTCAACGCGATCAGTTGGCTCCGAAACCCTCCGGCAGGGTCATTTCAAGCTCTTTGACCAGGAAACCCCACTGGTCCGTCCACTCGGCGATTTGGAGGTGCGTGGGCTTGCCGCTCCCGTGGCCCGCCCGTGTCTCGATCCGGATGAGCACAGGATCCGAGCCGGTGTGATGGGCCTGAACCGCGGCCGCGAACTTGAAGCTGTGCCCGGGCACTACGCGGTCGTCGTGGTCGCCCGTCGTGATCATCGTCGCCGGATAATCCACCGCCTTCACGTTGTGGTACGGACTGTACCCGTAGAGCACCGGGAACATCTCGGGATCCTCGGGGCTTCCGAAGTCGCTCTCCCAGGCCCAGCCGATGGTGAACTTGTTGAAGCGCAACATGTCCATCACGCCGACCCCGGGCAGGGCCGCACCGAAGAGCTCGGGCCTCTGGGTCATGCAGGCCCCCACGAGCAGCCCGCCGTTGCTGCGCCCGCCGATGGCCAGCTTGGGTGAGGAGGTGATGTCCTGCTCGATGAGGTACTCGGCGGCGGCGATGAAGTCATCGAAGACGTTCTGCTTGTTCTCCAAGCGGCCGGCGTCATGCCACTCGGCGCCGTACTCGCCTCCACCGCGCAGGTTTGCGATGGCGAGCACGCCCCCCATCTCCAGCCAGACCCGGTTCACCGTCGAGTAGCGGGGGGTGATGGAGATGTCGAAGCCGCCGTAGCCGTAGAGGTAGGTCGGGTTCTGTCCGTCCCGCTCAAGATCCTTGCGGTGGATGAGGAAGAGTGGGATCTGGGTCCCGTCCTTGCTCGGGTAGAAGACCTGCTGTACCTCGTAGGCCGAGGGATCCATGCTGATGGCCGGCGCGCGGAAGAGCTCGCTCTCGCCGGTCGCGAGGTCGTAGCGGTAGATGGTGCCGGGGGTCAGAAAGTCGCTGTAGGTGTAGAAGGTCTCGGTGTCCTGGCGTCGGCCTCCGAAGCCGCGAACGGTGCCCAGACCGGGAAGCTCGACGGTGGACAGTTCCTTTCCGGTCTTCAGGTTCAAGACCCGGACCTGGCTGGTGACGCCCTTGAGGGTGGAGACCACCATCTTGTGGCCGAACAGGCCGACGCTGCGCAGCTTGTCCTCGCCTTCGGGAAGGATCTCACGCCAGTTCTTCGGATCGGGCTTTCGGATGTCGATGGCGATGACCCGGCCCTTCGGGGCGTCCTTGTCCGTCTCGACGTACCAGATGGGCCCATCGTTGCCGAGCACCCAGTAGTAGGCGTCGAAGTCCATCAACAGCTCGACGGGCTTCCCGTCTCCCTTCAGATCCCGGTACACCAGGCGGTTCTTGGGCTCCGTGCCCTCGGAGATGGAGATGATGTGGTAGCGCCCATCCTCCGTCACCATGTTCCAGAAGCCCCACTCCGGGTGGTCGGGCCGTTCGTAGACCACCCGATCGGCGGCCTGGTCGGTCCCCAGCTCGTGCCAGTAGAGCCGTGGTTGCTTGTTGAGAGCTTCCAGGTCGTCGGTGTTGGCCTGCTCGTAGGCGGTGTACCAGAAGCCGCTACCGTCCTTGGACCAGGTCACACCGCTGAACTTCACCCGGTCGATACGGTCCGGTCGCTCCTCCCCGGTCTCGACCTCCAGCACGCGGAAGCTCTTCCAGTCCGTTCCGGCGTCGCTCACGGCGTAGGCCATGAGGGTGGCGTCTTCATTGACCCAGGTGCCGGAGAGCGCGACGGTGCCGTCCTCACTGAAGAGGTTGGGGTCCAGCAGCACCCGCCCCTCGGCGGAGGGGTCGTCGGCCGTGTAGAGCACCGACTGGTTCTGAAGACCGTCGTTGTGGAACCAGAAGTAGCGACCGTTTCGGTGGCTGGGGCTGGAGTAACGCTCGTAGTCCCAGAGCTGCGTGGTGCGCTCTCGGATGGCCTCGCGTTCGTCGATGGTGCCCAGGTAGGCAGAGGTCAGGGCATTCTGCGCTTCGATCCAGGAGCGGACCTCGGGGTCCTCGCTGTCCTCGAGCCAACGGTAGGGATCGGGGACCGCTGTGCCGTGGTAGTCGTCGACGACCTCGCCCATGCGGGTCTCCGGGTAGGGAGAGGAGGGAGCGTCCGGCATGGAGAGCTCACCGGGGTCTTTTTGGGGACAGGCCAACACGAGCAGAAGCATGGGAGTCATGCCGTCGCGCATAATGCGGCTCATGACACCCTTCACCCTTCGCCCTGAACACACCGCAGTTCTGATCATCGACTTTCAGATCAGGCTCTTTCAGGCCATGGACGAGACCTTCGCCTTTCGGCACGCGAAGAATGCCGAACACCTGGTCTACGCCACCTCGGCCTTTGGGTTGCCCCTGCTGGTGACCGAGCAGAAAAAGCTCGGAAAGACCATGCCCTCCCTGCATGTCCCCGAAGAGACCCTCCTCTTTGAACAGAAGGTGAACTTCTCCTGCCTGAAGCATCCGGGCATTGCGGACGCGCTGAAGCAGGCGGGACGACAGCAGATCGTGGTGGGTGGGATGGAGACCCACATCTGCGTTGCACAGACGGTGAGGGATCTCCTGGGTGCGGGCTACGAGGTCGTGGTCGCGGGCGACGCCTGTCTGTCTCGCCGCAACCTGGACTGGCGCCAGGGGCTGGCCCGAATGGGGAGGGATGGGGCCCACCTGTGGTCGACGGAGTCCATCCTCTTCGAGCTGCTGGGCAGCTTCGAGGGTGCCAACGCCAAGGAGATCTCGCGGCGCATCCGCTGAGGACCGCTACAGCGTGATCAGAGCCTCGAAGAGCGCCGTCTGACCGAGCAGCTCGGGGTGCCACTGAACACCGAGGCAGAAGCGGTGGTTGGGGAGCGTCAGGGCCTCGATGTGCCCGTCCTCGGCTGTGGCGACGACCTGGAGTGCGCCAGGGGAGTCCACGGCCTGGTGGTGGGTCGAGTTCACGACGGGGTGCTGTCCCAGGAGGGTGCGGAGCATTCCGGAACAGCGCAGGCGGTGCCAGCCCTCGGCGGGGTCGGTGGGCTGAACGTGTCCTTCGATGTGCTGATGCAGGCTGCCCCCGGCGACCACCGCCAGAGCTTGCATGCCGCCGCATATGCCCAGCACCGGGATGTCCCGGTCCAGGCAGAAGCGGGCCAGGGCCAACTCCGCGGTGGTGCGCTTCTCGTCCACCCGCCCCAACTTCGGGTGGGGTGGCTGTCCATAGTGGCGGGGGTGGATGTCGAAGTCGCCGCCGCTGATGATCACCGCGTCTGCGGCGGAGACCGCTTCATCGAGGCGCTCCTCGCCGGGTGGCAGAAGCAGCGGTACACCACCGGCGCCGCGCACGGCGTCGATGATGGCTTCACCCACCCATGCCTGGGGGCGTATGGGGCGAACCCGGGGGCCCTCCTGAAGGCCTCCCTCGTCTCGACGGTCCGTGCTCACCAACACGCGCATGCGCTAAGAGTCCCATGTGCCCGGCATCGGCGTCCTCAGCAACCCACGCAGCCGCAAGAACCGCCGCAACCCTCAACTGGCCCGGCGGCTCAGCTACGTGGTCGGGGATGTGGGCCACCTGGTCGCCCCCGAGGGCCTGGACCAGCTCGAGCATGCTGTGCGGCAGTTCCAGCAGAGAGGCGTGGACGTCGTGGCCATCAACGGCGGAGACGGAACCGCGCACGTGGCGCTGGGCGCCCTGTACAGGGCCTATGGGGATCAGCTGCCACGCATCGCGCTGCTCCGGGGCGGCACCATGAACACGGTGGCCTCGGGGCTGGGGATCCGGGGGGATCCGGAGAAGCTCTTGGGGCGCCTTGTGGGCCGCTACCACGCGGAGGAGCCGCTGCGGGTCGTTTCCCGGAACCTGCTCGTCGTGGATGACGAGAAGGTGGGCTTCTTGTTCGGCAACGGTCTGCTCTCGAACTTCCTGGAGCTCTACTACGAGGGGAGCGAGCCCACGCCGAGCAAAGCGGGCCTGCTGCTCGCTCGCGCGGTGGGCAGCGCGCTCGTCGGGGGGGCGCTGGTGAGGCGGTTGACCCGCCCTGTGCGCTGCCGGGTGGTCGTGGACGGCACCGAGTGGCCGTCTCTACCGTGGATGACGATGGCTGCGGGGACCGTGGACGACATCGGTTTGCGCTTCCGGCCCTTCTACAAGGCGCCCGAGTATCCGGGAACCCTGCACGCGGTGGGCCTGGGCTGCACCGCTCTCCAGCTGGTGCCTCAGCTGATCAGGATCCGCCGGGGACGGCCCACCTCCCATCCCAAGATCGTGGAACAGCTGGGCCGAGAGCTGATCCTGGAAGCTGCGGAACCGCTGCCCTACATGATCGACGGTGATTTTTACCGAGGTGGTCAGCGGATCTGCGTTCGTGTTGGCCCGCGGGTTGAGCTCGTGCTGCCCTGAGGCCGCTAATGGGCTTGGGCCTGCATTCCGCTTCTGGGGGTGGAGGAGCTGATGGAGATGAAGATTCGCTTGCTCGAGACCCGAGAGCAGGCGGTGGCGCTCGCTCGTTGCGTCTATCGGACCCACGGCTTGACCCATCATCGAAACTGGCTCTACGAACCCGACCGTGTGCTGGCCTTGAACCGGGCCGGACATGTCCAGAGCTTCCTGGCGGAGGTGGCTGGACACTGCATCGGTCACGTCGCTGCGATCACCCCGAGCTTTGAGCTCCAAGAGGGTGGCCGGCCGGTCCGCGGCGAGCGCGTGCGAGAGCTTGGCTTGATCGTTGTCGACCCCACCATGGATGCGAGCAGTGTGCGAGCTCAGATGGTCTCGGTCGTGTACGGCTGGGCCATGGAGCGGGGACTCGAGGGTCTGCTCGTGCGTTGCCCCACACATCGAACGGATGAGCAGCGGCTCGTGCGCGCCATGGGGGCGGTCCCGGTAGCGATCCACCTGGCCAGCACGCCCAAGCCCGTGGGCCCCATGCGTGGAGCGATCAGCGCGATCAGCATGTACCTTCCGCTGAATCCGAGCCGCCCCAGTTCGGTGTTCCTGCCGCGCGGCGACGTTGATCTCTACGAAGCGATCTACGCGCAGCTGGGCGAAATTCGCGAGTTCACGACCCAGCAACCGCCCACGATCTCAAGCCTCAGCACGATCCGGGTCGAGTTCGACTCGGTTCGCCAGGTCGGCGCCGTTCATGTGCTCCGTGCGGGGAGGGATCTTCGGGAGCGGGTGTTGGAGCGCGTGGATTGGCTGCTCGGCGGACGGATCCGTCACGTGTCGGTCAGCATTCCTCTGGCCAGTCCCTTCACCCCCGCGGCCATGACCGAGTGGAAAGGCCACGGGCTGTGCTTCGCAGGGGTGCTCCCTGGGTACGCCGAGGACGGTGACGTGGTCGTGCTCCAGGGGCTGCGCGATGTGGACCTGCAGCCCGCGGAGATGCGCCTGCTCGACCCCCTGGCCAAGACCCTGCTCGGTCGCGCGATCGGCGACTGGGAACAGAGCCGAAACATGGTTCGGCCGGCCCGGTGGATGGAGGCCAGCTGAGAGTCAGCGGAGCTCGAAGACGTAGACGCAGTTCCCGGCAAGCAGGCGATCGCCTGCGTTGAGGGCGAGCTCTCGACCGTCCTCTGGGGCGGTGACGAAGTCCTGGTCCTTGAGCTGGACGAAGAAGGGTTGGTAGCGCCCTTCGCTGGTGCGGTAGGACTCCAGGTAGTTCGACAGTCGCATCTGGCTGCCGTCGAAACTCGCGGTTGCCTGGATGGGGCCAAGACGAATCGGGTGTTCCGCCCCAAGAGGGAGGCCGTTGGCGAAGAGCCCCAACACCACGGCGTCAGAGCGGTCTATGCGCAAGAGGCGCCCGCGCGGGTCGGGCAGAGCGAAGTCCTGATCCATGCTCAGGAAGACCGAGAAGTCCTCGTCGCCGTCCTCGTCGCGGCGGATGACCTCCAGGCGCACGCCATCCAGTCCCTTGACGGAGGAGACTTCCTGGTCTTCCTGGTGCATTCGGGCCTCGTCTTCCTCCAGGCGCTCGCACTTGGTGCGCGCGCCACGCACCTTCAGGTGGAAGTAGTCCTGCAGCGGAAAGTCCTGGTCTCTCTCGTAGCGAAGCTCGGGAACCACGATGTCGCTGTTCAGGTGGTTGCCCACCAGGGCTTCGCCTCTGAGAGCCCAACCGATCTGTACCAACCGCGCAGGCCGTCCCAGTTCGAACTGCACCTGCTCGTCATCGACGATGCGTACTTTGGTGCTGTCCGGGGAGCTGTCGTGCTCGGGCTCGGGTGTTCTGGGGAGGACGTCGGTGGGCTTGTTCTCGGCATCGACCGGGCCGCCGAAGACGTCGAAGGGTGTCTTGTCCGCCTCCTTCCTGTCCGAGGGGCCTGGCAGACCGTAGATCGCACCCGTGTCCGGATCGGCGATGGCCTGGACCGGTCCGGGGGCGTCCAGGGTGGAGTCCAAGGGAAGCCCGGAGTCCATTAGGCTGTCAGCGCCTAGCGGGCCGGGGTCGTAGATTCTGGGCGCGCTGCCGGATTCGCCGAGGCCCGCGGCGGAGGGGACGTCCACGTCGTCGTCCGGAGCAGGGGGGGAGGCCTTGATTCCGAGCAGGACATCCAGGTGGTCCGAGGTCACCTCGAAGGGCTCCGAGCGTTCTTCGAGCAACTCCTCGATGTCGCTTTGCCTCTCCGAGTCCGGGCTGGGGCGTGGCGTGTTCAGAATCTGATCGATGAGGCTGGCGCTGCGCTTGCTCTCGGTGCCCGTCCCGAGGCTGTCTCTGGGTGGACGAGGCTTCGGCTGCGCGGGCTTCGACTCCTGCACGGGCGCAGGCTCCTGCATGGGCTCCGGCTTCTGCACGGGCGCAGGCAGCGCTTCGGGGGTGCTCAGGGGTGGTGAGGGCCTCTTGTGTGCTCCGGTCGTGTCGATGGCTCCCGCCAGGTCCTCTGCAGTCCACTTGGAAAGGGGGGGCGCGCTCTCGGCAGCATCGCCTGAGAACTCGGCGCGGAAGAGGCAGTTGCCGATGAGAAGCTCGTCGCCGGGCTTCAGGTCGGTCTTGCGTTCACCATCCTGCCGGGTCGGGTACAGCGCGGTGACCGACTCGTTGCGGCGTACGAAGGCGTAACAGTGGCGAGCGATGCAGCTCACGACGGGGTCACCCGTCAGGTCGATCTCGGCGTGCTCCGAGGCCACCATGATGCTGTCGGTGTAGAAGCGGCTCTTCGGGATGTTGCCGCTCCGAGCCCGGATTGTGCTGCCACCTGCCGTGGACGCCAGCCACGCGATGTTCTCGTTCTGGGGTTCATCGGGGAGCTGGACCTTGCAGCGCCGATCGCGCCCGACGCGGTACTTGCCGCCAAAGATGAGGTGTGTGCGACTCGGTGGTCGAAGGATCTCCCCGAGATAGGGCCAGCCCGGCTCGTCCGACCAGCGTGACAGGTCGTTGTACACGAGGGTGTGTGGGCCCACCTGGATGGAGGTGTGGTCTACAAGAGGGTGGGGGACCTCTATGGCGACCGCGCTCCCATCGACCCTCACCTTCTCGTGATGCACGATGAGCGAGACCTTGTCCTGGCGGACCTGGAAGGTGACCGCGCGATCCACGCACTCGGTGCTCAGGTTCCCGTTGGGGCTGACGTAGACGTCGTAGCCCTCCATGAACTTTCGGAAGTGGACCTTCTGGAGCAACGCGCCGTGTTCGCGCAGGGTGAGCAGGCGCTCCTGCAGGGTCTCCGGGATGATGGTCTTGTGGCCCATGCCCTCCAGGCTGTCTCCAGCGGAGAGCTCCGGCATTTGAGGCAGCTCGATCTGGGGTCTCGGGTCGCTCGGTGAGGGCTTCTCTTCGTCCAGCAGCGCCAGGACCAGGTGGCAGATCGGCTCAGCGTTGTTGTCCACGATGGACAGCACGTTGGCGCCGGCGGCTTCGTCGCTGGTGACGCTGTACCGGTTCTGGAGATCCGGGTCGATGATGTGAACGAAGCTGCCGTCCTGGTACTGCTGCAGTCGGTAGAGAGCGGGCTCCTGGAGGGCGAAGTGGCTGAAGTTGTCCAGCCAGTGATTGCCCAGGGTGAACACCGCCTGGTCGTTGAAGAGGCGACCGACCTCCTGGTAGCCCTCCCATACATCGGGGAGATTCACGTGGACCGCGATGACGGGCCGCGAGCTGGCCGAGGGAGAGGCGTAGGTGTTGGGCACCACTCCGGTGATGAACTCTCCGGCCTCCAGGGCGTAGTCCTCGCCCACCATTTCCGGGCCGCCGTCCGAGAGGATCTGGAAGGTGACCCCTCGCTCGGCGTGGAGGGGCTCGAAGCCGACCTCCTCGTGGAAACGGGTCAACTCCTGAGTCAACACGCGCGCAGCCTTTTCGGCCCACTCGGCCCCGCCGGAGCGTGTCCAGTCGTCGGCGTTCACGATGATCAGGATGTCCGAGAAGTCCGCGCTGCCCTGGTTCTTCTGGGCGGTGAGATGAGCCCGCAGACCCCTCTGGCTCTCGGTCTGCCAGAGCAGGAAGGGGTCCTCGATCAGATCCCCGGTTGTGCGGTGCCGACGAAGGCGACTCCCGAAATAGTGCGCGGGGTCGAGCTTGGCGGAGTCGTCGTCGCCAGACAGGCCCTTCGCCGAGCCCGATGAGAAGAGTCGAGAGATCCAGTCGAGTGCCATTGCCGGTCAAGCGTAGCGCGGCAGGCTACTTCGGGCACGATGAGCAGCATCCATCCTTTTCGTGGCCTCAGGCCGAAGCCCGATCGAGCGGCCGAAGTGGTCGCTCCCCCCTACGACGTCCTTTCGGAGGACGAGGCGCGAGCCATCGTTGCCGGGAAGCCCCGGAGCTTCCTCACGGTGACCCGCCCCGAAGTCAATCTGCCCGCGGGTCTGGACAGCCATTCGGTGGAGACCTACGCCGCTGCTCGAATCGCTCTCGAGACGCGGATCGCGGAGGGCTCGATGCAGAAGGAAGACGCGGAGTGCTTCTATCTGTACGCCCAGCGGATGGGGGAGCACCGCCAGACGGCGCTGATGGCTCTCTGTGAGACCGATGAGTACGATCGGGGCCTCATCAGGAAGCACGAGCACACGAGGCCAGACAAAGAACAGGATCGCGTCGATCACATTCTTGCGGTGGAGGCGCAGACCGGCCTGGTGTTCCTGGCCTACAGACGAAGCGCTGCGATCGCCAGGGTGTTGGCAGGGGTCGTGACGGAGCCCCTCTTCACCATCACCAGCGACGATGGCGTGGAGCACAGCCTCGCGCGCGTCGCCGATCCCGAGAGCATCGCCGCGATCACCGAGGCCTTTGCGGGTCTGGACGCTCTCTACATTGCCGATGGCCACCACCGGAGTGCTGCGGCTTCGCGGGTCGCGGCGAAGCGTCCGTCCGCGGATCGCTTCCTGTGCGGCATCTTCCCGGAGGACCAGCTCTACTGCATGGCCTACAACCGCCTGGTGAAGGATCTGGCTGGCTTCAGCCCCAGCGGTCTGATCGCATCCATCGAGCGGGCGGGATTCGAGGTGGAGCCGACCGAGCAGGCTCTACCACCAGAGCGCGGAAGCATGACCTGCTACCTGCGTGGCGGGTGGCTGCTGCTGCGCCCCACCGGGGTGGACCAGAGCGACCCGGTGGCCTGTCTGGACGTGCAGGTTCTTCAGGATCGCGTCCTCGCGCCCCTGCTGGGCATCGAGGATCCTCGACGTGACACCCGCGTCGCCTTCGTCGGAGGCATTCGGGGGCCAGCGTACCTGCAGCAAGCGGTCGACGAGGGGCGCGCAGCGATCGCCTTTCACATGTACCCCACTGGCCTGAGCCAGCTCTTTGCCGTTGCCGACGCGGGTCTGGTCATGCCCCCCAAGTCCACCTGGTTCGAGCCCAAGCTCGCGGGCGGGATGTTGGTGAACGAACTCTAGTCGGAATCGCCTCGCTGGCTGGCCTGTCCTGCGTTCCATCCATCCGTGATGCCGAAGCCCTCCCGTTGGCGAGCTCCCTGTGGGCCGAAGCTGTCCACCACGGCGGCCAGATCATCGGGCAGGGGGCGCTCCTTCGGCTTCTCCAACCAGACGGACTGTGTGGGGAAGGCCATGTCTACCCCCAGGCTCTCGGCCAGGAGCTTGATCTGCAACAGGATCTCGCTGCGGGCCACCAGCTCCTCGTGCCACCCGGGCACCACCAGGAAGCTGTAGACCATCACCTCCAGGCTGCTGGGCCCGAAGGTGCGGAAGTGGACCTCGTAGGAGTCCTTCCGGGTCGCTGGATGCGCTGCGATGATGGCGCGGATGCCCTCGACGAAGGCCTGGATGAGCTCTGCGGGGGTGTCGTAGGTCAGCCCCAGCGTGAACTTCAGTCGCCGGTACTGTCGTTCGCCCATGTTGTCGATCTTGCTGCTGCTGACCCGCTGATTGGGCACGGTGATGATCGAGCTGTAGAAGGTCCGGATGCGGGTGCTGCGGAAGCCGATGTCCTCCACGGTGCCCTCGATGTCGTCGCCCACGACGACCCAGTCGCCGACATGGAAGGGACGGTCCAGGAGGACGGTCACCCCGCCGAACAGGTTGGCGAGGGTCTGCTGAGCCCCGAGGGCCAGCGCGATGCCTCCGATGCCGAGGCTGGCCCAGAGGCCGCCTACGTCCACGCCGACGTTGTGGAGTACGAAGACGACACCCAGCGCCGCGACGATGACCTTGGAGAGACGTGTCGCCAGGGGGACGAACTGGTCGTCCACCCTGGACTCGGTTCGCTTCGCTCGCTCGCGGAAGATCCCGGCACCGAGGTCGATCCAACGCAGTCCGATCAAGACCACGCCAATGCTGACCAGGACCCTGGCCAGGAAGAGGAGTGCGACGCTGGCCATGAGGGGGAGCTGAGCGGCTGGCAGCCCCCACAACAAGACTCCCCCGATCAGCACCAGGCGGACCGGGCCACGAGTTCGGTCGAAGACCTTCTGGTCGAAGCGCAGTCCGAAGCGCTGAACGACCCTTCGGACCCGATCCTGAAGCAGGAGGTTCACCAGCAGCGAGAGCATGCCTCCAATGGCCAGCAGGAGTGCGATGTAGACGGGCTGCCAGGCCGCCACGCTCCCGATCCGCGTGGTCGTGAAGACGCTGGGGAGCTTGGCCTGTAGCCAGCTGCCCAGGCCCTGGAAGGTCTGGGCGTAGAGGCTGGGGGTGGCCTTCATGGTGCTGCGGCTCCACCGCCACTGGCCGTCTGTGCCACGGTCGAGCACCGCGACCGGAAAGCGCTCCACGGGCACGATGAACTCCAGGGGCTCTCCCTCCTCGTCAACGGGCGCGGGCTCGTCGGGAAGCTCGTCCACTGGTACGTAGTAGCCACGGGCGTCGAGGACGCTCTTGAGCTGGACGGCCAGCATTGGGCCGTCGGTCTCGGTCTCGGGGGCCAGATCGAGACAGGTCGCGGCCCCAACCGGGTCGTAGCGGTCGGGCTGCAGCAGGGCCAGGAGCGTGTTGGCCGCCTGTCTGGGAGTGTCGCAGGATGGGAGGCCGTCGTCGGCTCGGACGGGCAGAATCATGAGCACAAAGGCCAGCAACATCAGAGCACCTCGCTGAGGCGGCGTTGCTAACCGATCCAAAGCGGTTGACAGGGCCTGGGGTGGTAGGTGAGAAAACAAGTGGGGGGCGCGGCTTTCGGAGAATGAGGATGACGAGCGCGACCGACGAGATCTGGTGGCCCGAGTTTGTCAAGGAGTACGGGACCTTGTCGTTGCGTGAACTCGCTCGCCGCTTCGGGACGAATCCCCGTCGCTTGCGCCGTGCTGCGCAGCGGGCCGGCCTGGCCGACGAGCCGTCGGTGCTTCGTGACAACATCGACCTGTTGGGTGGTGCTCCGGATGCCACCCTGGCCGAGACACTTGGCGTGACGGTCGAGCTGATCAAAGGCGCCCGTCTACGGCGTGAGATTCCGCCCTTCAGCCAAGCGCAGCCCGAGACCAGGGAAGCCTCGCCCGCGTCCGAGCCAGAGGATGGACCCGTCGTGGTTCGGCGCTCCCCGAGCAAGCCTCAGGTGCACGATCGACCTTCCGGGTTTCGAAAGGTGGAGATGCCGGCTGCCGACCCCGTCGTCGTGGAGCGCCGTCGCAAGCCATCCCAGGACGCTGCACCTTCTCGCGATGTGCGGGGCGAGGGCAATCGGCGGCGGGTCGTGCCCCGCCCGGAGCGCGAGCCCCTCCAGATCGAGCCCGTGCAGGAAGCAAAGCCGAGGCGGCGGCAGCGGCGCAAACAGTACGCTCCGGTGAAGACGCTCTTCGACCGGAAGGAGGACGACGACCTACCGCCTGAGCTGAGGGCCGTGATCGCGGAGCCGATGGCGCTCGAGGAGCCGATGGCCGCGCTGCCCGTCGCTCCAGAGGCAGAGAGGTCCTCCGCAGTCGCGAGGGTGCCGGCCTCACCCCAACGCTTCTGGGCGGCGTGGATTGGGGACCGCCAGCTCATCATCCGAGCGACGGATGTCGTCGAGGCTGCCCGCCTCGCCTCTCGAGAAGGTGACGTGCAGTCCCTGGAGCCGGTGGAGGTTCTCTGACCCTGCGGGGCCGGATCCGGGCCTAAGGGGCTGGGTCGTAGATGCCACCGCGCACGAGACCCGGGACCTCCAGCCAGAGCTCTGTCCTGTTGTTGGGACCCAGGCGAACCACGCTGCCGTCCCTGCTGAACAAGATGAACTCGTCGCTGCCGGGGTCATAGTCGCAGTCGATGACCGAACTCAACTGGTTGTCGGCCAGGCGCACCGGCTTCGTGGCGCCTTTGGCCAGGGCGCTGACGGGCCAGACGCCTCCTCCTGCCGAGCAGACCCATGGTCTGTCCTCGGGGCCGCGGAAGAGCCCGACACTCCGACCCGCGTGCTCGTCGTAGTCCTTGTAGAGGGGCTCGAGCGTTCCATTCCAGCTGTACAGACTTGGAGTTCCGGATCCCAGGTCGAGGATCCAGAGACCGCCCAGTCCGTCCGCGGCCACGCGCGTGGCCTGGGAAAAGGCGTTGATCTCGAGCCAGGTCAGCTCCAGGTTGTTGTCGCTGTCGGCTGACAGGAGCCCGGTCTCGAAGAGCACGATGAAATAGGGGGGCAGCCACTCCAGATCCGTCACGGGGTCGGAGAACTGCATCGATGGATAGGTGGCGTTGGGGGTCACGACCCAGGACAGAGACTCATCGACGAGCACCCCGGTGCTGTAGTCGTCCAGCCAGAGGACCGGCCCCGCGACGGAGCCGGCCTGCTCGTGCCGCAGCACCTCGGACTTGTCCGGGGCGGTGACGACGAAGGACCAGTCATCCGTCAAGAGCGCGGAGGTCACCACGCCGGTGGTCCGCAGGTCCTGGGGGTCCGTGTCGGTGTCGGTGTCGGTGTCGGTGTCGGCGTCGGTGTCGCCCTCGACCCCGCTGTCCTGGGCACAGGGCTCGTCCGCGGCGCAGTCGATGACCCCGTCACTCAGCAAGTAGCAGCCCAACATAAGGATCAGCACGCGGAGCCCCTTGTACGTCGGCGGCTCCAGAGGGGCCAGCACAGGAGACCCATCCATCCGATGGCCCGACCGCCGCAGCCGGGCAGTTCCCCCTCTGGGGGAGGCAGGCGCAGGTGGCCTGCGCCGACAGCGGGATCCGAGGGCTGCCAGGTGCTGGCATCGCGCCAGGCGTGGTCGCGAACCCAGTCAGAGGCCTGGAAGGCGTCCATCTCGGGGTAGCGGCTCATCACCAGCGCGATGGCGCTGGCGGCTGAGGGAGAGGCTGCGGAGGTGCCGTAGAAGCCGTCTGGTCCGTAGGTGGAGGTGGTCAGCCCGTCCGGCGCCACGATGTCCGGCTTGGGCTGGTCCGCCATGTTGGGCCCCCACGAGCTGAAGCTCTCCACGTCGTTGTGGGCGTAGCCGATGGCGGGGACCGCTCCCACGGTGAAGCTCAGGGGGTGGGTTCCGGGGTCCGTGACGCTGTACTCCGCCATCGACCTCCACACGGTCCCGCTGGTGGTGATCAGGTTCCAGCGCACCGCGCCGTCTCCCCGCCGGCGCTTCAGCTGAAACCAGGTCCATTGCTCCTGGTCCAGTGTGGGGGCCAGGCGCTCCACGGGGTTGCAGCGGTCCGCGTCGGGATCCTGGTCGTCTTCCGCGCGGTCCAGCAGGTTGCCATCTGCATCGTAGAGGTAGAGATCGAAGTCCACGTCCCCACAGCGGTCGTAGTTGTCCCAGTGCACGCTGAGACCCCGCTTCTTTCCTGCCCTCAGGCGCACTGGGAGGAACTCGCTGCCCCAGGGAAACTCGTGCAGCCCGTCACCGTCCTGGTCCCGGAAGGGCTCCATCCAGTGGCCGTCCGCGTAGTTGCCGGCGCTGGTCACCAGCAGGGTGCCCCCCTCGGTCAGACGCTCGACGTTCCTGGCCACCGGACCCGTACCGTCGTAGAAGCTGGCGTTCATGAAACTCATGGACAGGGTGACCAGGTCGATGCCCTCCCGAAGAGCCCAGTCCACGGCGTTCTCCAGGGTGGTCACGCCGTTGGTGCGCACGATGTGCAGCTCCGCTCCTGGAGCGAGGTCAGCGACCACCTCCGCGCAGGCCACCCCGTGACTGCCACTCTCGTAGCTGAAGCGTGGGCGCAGGGTGTCGATGGGAACGATGCAACCGGGATGCGACCAGCAATCCCAGCTCTCGAAGACCCCGAGCTCCTCCCACTTCACTTCGGCACCGAACCACTGGATGTCGAAGACGGCGAGCTTCACCCCCTGGCCGGTGTAGCCGGCCTCGTGCCAGGCCTCGACACCCATGGCCTCCGCTCCCTCCCAGGCGTCCCAGTTGCCGGTCCATTCCTCGATGACCGGTACCTCTTCCGTTCGCCAGGGCAGACCGTCCGTGGGCGGAGCTTCCAGAACACTACCGAAGCGTGATGTGGCGATCGCCTGCGGATGATCAGGTACATCGACGCGCACCAGGGCCCAAGGATCGTCTTGGGCGGACGCAAGGGCAAACCACAGCACGACACGCAGTGTAGACGGGGTTAGCGCGGAGCTTGGAGGCAACCTTGAATCCGGCTATCGAGCTTGCGGAGCGCTACGGCGCGCACAACTACCATCCCCTTCCCATCGTCGTGGCCCAGGCGGAGGGCGTATGGGTCACGGATGCGGCCGGTCGGCGCTACATGGACATGCTCAGTGCCTACTCGGCCCTGAACCAGGGACATCGCCATCCCCGCATCATCCAGGCGCTCATCGACCAGTCCAGCCGTTGCACGCTGACCAGTCGTGCTTTCCACAATGATCGGCTGGGTCCCTTCTTGGAGAAGCTCTGCTCCTTGAGCGGCTACGAGGCGGCCCTACCCATGAACACGGGCGCCGAGGCGGTGGAGACGGCCATCAAGGCCGTGCGGAAGTGGGGCTACAAGGTGAAGGGCGTGCCGGCCGGTCAGGCGAAGATCATCGTCTGTGCGGACAACTTCCACGGGCGCACCACCACCATCGTCGGCTTCAGCACCGAGGATCAGTACAAGGACGGTTTCGGCCCCTTCACCCCGGGCTTCGTGGTGGTGCCCTTCGGAGATGCCGAGGCGCTGGCCGCCGCCTTCGACGAGACGGTGGTGGCTTTCCTCGTGGAGCCCATTCAGGGAGAGGCCGGCATCAACGTGCCGCCGCCCGGCTACTTGCAGCAGGCCCGCCGCCTCTGCGACCAGTACAACGCCCTGCTTGTCTGCGACGAGATTCAGACCGGCTTCGGGCGCACCGGTCGTCTGTTTGCGAGTGAGTGGGATGGGGTGCGGCCTGACGGCATCTGCGTGGGCAAGGCCCTGGGGGGCGGTGTCTTCCCGGTGAGCGCCTTCCTTGCCGACAAGGTCGTGATGGACGTCTTCACCCCCGGTGACCACGGCAGCACCTTCGGCGGAAACCCCTTGGGGGCGGCGGTCGGAGAGGCCTCGCTCGATGTGCTCGTGGACGAGGATCTCGTCGCGCGTTCCGACCGCCTGGGGTCCTACCTGATGGAGAGGCTGAGCGCGATCGACAGCTCGCACGTGCTGGAGGTGCGGGGCCGGGGCCTGCTCATCGGCCTGGAGATCAAGAAGGAGAGCGGCCCTGCGAGGCCCTTCTGCAAGGAGCTCATGGGGCGGGGTGTCCTGTGCAAGGAGACCCACCACCAGGTCATTCGCTTCGCTCCTCCGCTGGTCATCACGCAGGAAGAGATCGACTGGGCCCTGGTCCACGTGGAGGCCGTTCTCGCGGGCTGAGCGTGTGCTCGACCGGGGCTATGCTTCGGGGGGGGCAGGTGTCAGGAAGCGCTCGATGGCGGCCTGCACCTGGTTCACGCCGTAGCCGTGCTCGACGTGGACCCAATCGACTCCGCTCTCCTTGCAGGAGCGAACGACGACGTCATCGGTGTCGTGGCCGACGAAGCGGCGCAGCACGATGACAAGGTCCACCCCTCCGCTACGGATGCGACTCCTCAGGCGCTGCAACACGTTCCGCTTGTGCTCAGCCGGGTCCCAGACCAGCTCCGAGAAGCGAAACTCCTGCTCCAATCGCGCGCGGTTCTTCTCCCGCGGTGAGCCCCCGAGCATCACCGCGCGGCGACCCTGCGTGCGGCCCCACCAGTCCCAGTCCTCGGGAATGGCGTCGTAGGTCTTTTCCAGGCTGGCATCCAGGCTCCCCTGGTCCTCGCGCACGGCGCGACGTAGGGGCCGGAACCGGGCGTCTTCCAGCAGCTCCAGCCAGGACGCGGCCAGGTTCACCAGGCGGGTGTCCCTTGGGTTCACCCCGGCGTTCAGGGCTTCGGCAAAGGCTCGCACCAGCTGTGAGCTCACGGCGGCCTCGGCGAAGTCGGGGGCCTCGTCCAGCTCCTGAGAGAGCCCCTGGATCGTGGCGAGAAGCCGGTCCTTGTTGAAGGGTTCCAGACCGTCCTTGGGGATCAGCCTCCGGAGTTCGTCCAGGTGTACCGCGGCGTCGTCGGCCCAGCTGTCGTTGCGTGGATCGTGGCTGCGCGCCAGTCCGTAGCTGAAACCCGGCTGCTCCGTGCGCGAGTAGTGGGTGAGCACGGTGAAGCCCTGCTCTACGCGCCAGTCCCTGGCGCTGCGGATCTGCAGGTGGCGCAGACGTGCGGTCAGCCACTCGATGATCAGGCACTGAATCCTTCGGGGAAGGCCCTGCCAGCGCTCACGTTGGTCGATGATGGCCTGTATCGATACCAACTCCCCGTCGGTGTCTTCCCGAGGGGCACCGATGGAGAGCATCTCGGCGAGCAGCTCCTGCCAGTCCTCGCGCGCCAGGGCCGGCAGGTCCATCGTGCCGCCGTCCTCCACATGGCGCTGAAGGGCATGGAGCTGGTCGATGGAGGCAGGTTCTTGCTCCTCGGTGTCCAGATCGGGGTCGTTCGAGCTCTGGGTGTCCGCATTGGTGGGCGGAGCCGCCCTCTGCTCGGGGGCCTCGAAGGAGCCACCGGCGCTGGGAAGGCTGGACACCACCTTGGGTTCGGGTGTGCCCAAGGGCGTGTTCGCTACTCCCAGCTCCACCCGGCCACCCAGCGAGGTCCAGCCGAGCAGGATGTCCAGGAGCTCGTTGGCGACCGCATCCATCTGTTCGGTGATGGAGGCTTGCAGCTCGTCGGGAGCAGAGTTCTGCCAGGCCGCGAGGCGATGGGCTCGGATCAGCAGTTCCTGCACCGTGGTGGTGGCACCGTCACGCTCCGCGCCCAGCAGGTCCTGAATGCGCTGCTCGATCTCTGTGAGGGGCGAGGTCCGGTGGCTCATCAGGAGACGACAATAGCCGGTCTTCTTCAGCTGGTGCAGAGAGCGCCAGGCATTGTTTTCCGGGTCCGGGCCCATCGGCCCGGCGCGGAACGATCAACTTGCCCGGAACTTCAGCTGGCTTTGCGCCACATCTCGCGGGGGTCGAAGATCTTCGGTCGGCCGAAGAAGTAGCCCTGCATCAGGTGGATTCCGCAGGCGGTGAGGGTGCGGGCCTCCTCTTCGGTTTCCACGCCTTCTCCCAGCACCAGGGCACCGGTGGCATCGCCGAACTTGACCAGCAGGTCGACCAGACGCTGTTTGCGGGGTTCGGTGTCGATGTTTCGAACGATCGACATGTCCACCTTGACCACCTGCGGCTGCAGATCGGCCAGCACGGACAGGCTGTTGTAGCCAGCGCCCAGGTCGTCCACGGCGATCTGGAATTGAGAATCCTGAAGCTTGCCGATGCTGTCTTCCCAGCCGTTGATGCCCTGGAGCCGGCTGCGTTCGGTGATCTCGCACACCACACGGTTGGCGTAGGGCAGCAGCGGCTTCATGGTGTGCATCAACTGTTCCCGGTCGCCGAGCTGCGCAGGGTGCACGTTGACGAAGAGCTTCACGTTTTCGTCCAGGTGCTCCATGATCTCGCCGGCTCGCCGGGAGACTTCCATGCCCACGTCCTGCATCATCTCGTGGCGCTCGGCCACACGAATGATGGCCATGGGACCATCCAGGATGAGGTGGCTGCTGCGCAGCAGGGCCTCGTAGGCGACGACGTCGCCGTTGCGGGCGTTGATGATGGGCTGGAGAGCCAGGCGGATGCTGCCGTCGCTCAAACAGGTCTGCAACATGGCCAGCTCGCTGGCTTCGACCGCTCTCTGCTGGGCCTGGCGCACCTGTGCCATGCGTCGCACGGTCCGGTAGGCTTCGCCCAGGTGCTGCAGGAACTCTCGGGGGTCGAAGGGCTTGGAGACCACGCGCAGGATCTCGCCGCGGTTGATGGCCTCGACGATCATCGGGAAATCGGTCCGGCCGGTGATCAGCATTCGGATGCAGCCGGGGTGTCGTTCTCGTATGGACGAGAGCACCTTGAGTCCATCCATCCCGGGCATGTCGTAGTCCACAACGGCAACGTCAAAGGGAATCTGCTCGAGTCGGCGCAGAGCCTCCTCTCCGTTCGGTGCCGTAATGACGCGGAAGCCCTCTGCGTTGAGGAGGCGCTTGAGACTGCGACAGATGGCCAGGTCGTCGTCAACGATGAGAATGTGATTCACGGAATCTCCTGTAGTCCTTGACGGCACACTGACCGGCGCGCCTTAGCCATCACCTCGGATCGGATGTACTTTGAGTTGATGTTCGGGTTGATCTGCGGGATCGCCTTCGCTGCGCGGATCACGGTTGATGCTTCGGGGAGCGGGGACTACGAAGACATCGGCGATGCCCTCGCCGCCGCCGCTCCAGGTGACTTCATCGTGGTGCTGGCAGGTGAGTACGGGAGCTTTTCGACCAGCAACCCCGTCCCCATCATCGGCCTCGATGGTCGGGACCAGACCTGGGCGGACACCCCCACGGTCTACGCTCCGATCACCATCGAGGGCATCAGCTTCGAGGTGGGCAGTGGCTACGCCACCTTCTGGGGTGGCAGCCTTCGACGGGTGGGGCTCTACGGCGACCCGAGCAGCAACTACCACCTCTACAACCGCGGAGATCTGAGTGTTCAGGGCAGCGTGCTGGGTGGCTCGGTCTATGGGCTCTACACCTACAGCGCGGATGTTCAGATGGAGAACACCACCCTTGTAGGCGCGTCCAACGTCAGCCTGTACGCCTACTACGGCGCCATCGATGCCGAGAACCTCCTGGTGAGCGATGGGAGCTCTCTGGGGACCTGTTCCAGCGGGGGAACGATCACCATCGATCATGGCCTCTATGACGGCTCGAACCTGCCGAATTGTGGGTCGACCACCGCCATGCTGGTCGGCTTCCCGGTGGACTTCGCCAGCCGCACGAGCAGCACCAGCACCTTCCGCGACGACGACCTGAGCCTGCAGGAGGGCTCCCTGGCTGTGGAGGCCGGCGACTGTGCTGGGACCGCCTGCGACCTGGGCTACACGGGCTGGTCCTGGCAGGACGACGACGACGACGGCCTTCCCGACGGCTGGGAGCAGGTCCGGGGCCTGGACCCGACCCTGGCCGACGGCTCACTGGACGACGACGGTGACGGGCTCGAGAACCTGGGTGAGTACCTCTATGGGACCGACCCGCTGGACGACGACACCGATCAGGACGGCGTCGGGGATCTGGACGAACTGCTGTACGAGCTGGACCCCCTGGATCCGACGGATCAGGCACCGACGGCCTCCCTTTACACCACCGGCACGACCCAGGTCGGCAGCCCGATCGTGGTTGACGGCACGAGCTCTTCGGATCCGACAGGGGATCCGCTGAGCTACTCGTGGACCCTGGACTCGGCACCCGAGGACAGTCAGCTCCCCGTCGATCTGGGAAGCTCCGCAGTCCTCGTCATGACCCCCGACGTCGTGGGCAGCTACACCGTCGAACTCACCGTCGACGATGGCACGCAGAACGCCTCGGCCACCACGAGCATCGTGGCCACCTGGGGTGGGACCCTTCACATCCCCTCGGACTTCGCGACCCTTGCAGACGCAAGGCCCTACCTGGGCCCCGGCGTCACGGTGCACTTTGAGGCGGGTACGCACTCCATCGGCGACTTCAGTCTCCAGGGCCTTGGTCCCATCACCTTCGAAGGCGAAGGCATCGATCAGACCTTTCTGAATGGAACACTCCGCGTCTACGGCAGCGCGACCCTCCGCGACCTCAGCCTGGAGAACCCTTCAGGTCTCGGCATCCAGGTCCTACAGGGAGATCTGACCCTCCGGGACGTGCGGGTGGTGGCCAGCTCCACGGCGCTCTATGTCTACGACGGCGCCCGGATCTGGGGTTGGGGCGTCGAAGTCGAAGCCCACGGGGGCTACGCGCTCTACAGCTACGGAGGCACCAGCGTACTGGGGCACAGCCGCCTCGACGGCTACTACGGCACCCAGCTCGTCGGAAGCACGCGGCTGAGCGGCGTCGCCTTCCACAGCGACGCCAGCTATGGGCTGGTTCTGGGCTCCTGGGGCCATGCCGAGAACCTGACCGTGTCGGCGGCCACCGGGCAAGGGCTGTACCTCAGCGGCTTGGGGCGTGTGGAAGACATCCTGGTGCACGACACCGGCGTGGGGGTGAGCTGCACCTCGGTGGCGGCCGAAGTGGTCGGTATCGTGCTCGGTCCAGGCATCTCCACTGCCAGCAGTGGCTGTGTACTGATGCGTGATCGCTACGACGAAGTGGCGATCGTCGATGGTGTTCCTGCTCAGGGGAGCATCGCCTGGGACGGGGGAAATCCCTTCGAGTTCGATCCGGACGGCACGCGGCGCGATGTGGGCGCCACTGGCGGGCCCGCAGGCCTGCAGACCGAACACGGCCTGGAGAATCCGGACGAGGACGCCGACGGGGATGGGATCGCCGCCGTACACGAGTTGGTTCTCGGGACCTCGGACAGCCGGGTGGACAGCGACAGCGATGGCATCACCGACCGGGCCGAAGTGGTCATTGGAAGCGATCCGGCAGACCCCAGCGATCACCATCCTGCTCCCGCGGACCGCAGCTGGCGGGTGGTGCTGGATGCCGAGCTGGAGATCCGGGTGACCTGGGTGAGCGACCCGGACGGTGAGTCCTGCAGCTTCGCGTGGGAGGATGGCCAGACCAGCAGCTCGCGAAGCGTCGCGACAGACGTGGCTGGGAGCTTCGAGTACCGCTGGACCCTCAGCTGTGGGGCCGGCGCCTACGAGGGAGTGTCCACGGTGCTGGTGGAGGAGCGGGTTCGGGTCCCAGAGGACGTCCCCTCGCTCCAGGAGGCCCTGGATGGAGCGGAAGCACACCATCGCGTGGTGGTGGGGGAGGGGAGCTGGAGCGCGACGGGTCACTACTCGGGGCTCGCCATCGAAGGGGCGGACGAGGGCGTGGTCGTCGAGGGAGATCTCCTCTTTCTGGGTGAGGCGCAGCTGAGCGACCTGCTTGTGTTGGGCAATCTCAGCATCCAGAGCGGGAGCCTGAACCGCTTGGGCGTCTTCGGCAGCCTGGAGACGGGTGACGTCAGCGGCCGAAACATCCTGGTGGACGACGGGGGCTTTGATGTCTGGCAGGGGGGAACCTTCGCCAATGTGACGGTGGATGGCTGGCTGACCGGCCCGCTGGTCGGCATCCGCAGCAGCGCGGTCACCGGCGAAGCGAGGATCGCCTGGGACGCCATCGACACCGACAACCTGTGGGGCTTCGAGCTTGGCGAGCATGCCTTCATTCATGAGGACGAGGATCCCTGGCTGGCCATCCTGGAACCCTGGCCGGGCAGCTCGCTGTGGGACGCGGGCTCCCAGCAGACGGCCAACCAGGACGTCGATGGCAGCCGCGAGGACATCGGACACACCGGCGGGCCCGCCGCGAGGATTCGGGATGCCGATGGGGATCACATCGCGGATGCCTGGGAGGAACTGCACGGGGTCGATGACCCCTCGGTGGATCTCGACAACGACAGCCTGATCAACAGCGAGGAGTGGGCGCTCAATACCCACCCCAAGGACGCCGACACCGACGATGACCGGCTCTTCGATGCCGAAGACCCCTACCCGCTGGACTTCTCGGGGCACGGGCTCTTCGTCGCCTTGTTGGTCGACGACCGCATGCCCAGGCCCCTGCAGCCGGTGGTGGTGTCCCTGGCGGTGGACGATCCCGCGGCCAAGAACTGGAGCGTGGAGTGGTCGCTCGAAGCACCCCCTGGCAGCCAGGCGACGGGCGCAGGGCAGCAGAGCCTGCGCTTCATCCCGGACCTGCCTGGAAGCTACAGGGTGAGCGCTCTGTTCGGGACCGAGGACGGCTACGAGCAGGAACTCAGCGTGGACATCCACACGCGTCGGGAACAAGCCGTGAGCGTGGGCTCTTCGCTGGAGCTGGCGGTGCAGAACGCCGAACCGGGTACCGCCCTGGTTCTCGAGGGCCCCTTCATCTTCAGTGGAACCCTCGTGGTGGACAAGGACCTGCTGATCACCCAGGAGCACGGGGCGCTCCACGGAGGAATCGAGGGCATCATCGGGGCTCCTGCCATCACGGTCACCGACAATGCCCACCTGGTCTTGGAGGCTGTCACCCTCCGTCCCGCCGAGGGTGAGACGGGGATTCACGTGACGGAGGGCTCCAGCGTGGAGCTTCGACAGGCACGCATCGTGGGAGGCTTCTACGCCCTGTGGGTGGAGGGCGGAAGAGCGGACCTGAAGGCTTCGCAGGTGATCGGAGCGGAGTCACTTCTCTACGCCTACCGGGCGGACGTCGCCTTGCGGAACTGCGTCGTCGGCTACCCGGAAGACGAGGAGCTGGAGGCCTACGCCTGGAGCATCCACGACACCAATCTGCTGGTACAGGGCAGCATCGTGGACTGGCGCCCGGCACCCCTCAGCGTGGCCTGTGGCTGGGGATGCGAGGTCATCGTGGATCGCAGCCTCCTGGTCGATCCGCTGGACGAGATGGGGCTTTTGAGCGAGGTGATCCTGGATGGCGATCCGGACTTCCTGCTCTCCCCGCTGGAAGCCGCTCACCGAGGCACCGGGGACCTGCGCCTGGCGACGAGCTCGCCGGCCGTGGACGCAGGCCCTGACGGTGATCCGGACGCCGATGGCAGCCCGAACGACATGGGCGCCTTCGGGGGCCGCTGGGGGGACTGGCCGGACGTGGACAACGATCGTGACGGCTGGACGAACCTGGAGGGGGACTGCAACGACCTGGATCCCTCGATTCATCCGGACTGGACGACCGGGGAGTGCCCGGAGCCGGAGGTGGGCTGCAAAGCCTCGCCACGGCACTCGTCGTGGGGCTTTGCGGGCCTGCTGGCACTTGGGCTCGTAGGAGCGCGCCGGCGGCGTTAGTGCCCTGGGTGTCCAGGCTTCGAATGCTGTGCCTCCACGGCCCTCGAAGGCCTGGCTGCCCTCTCGACATCAACCTCGTGGACCTCTGATGCGCCTTCACAACTTCTCCGCGGGCCCCGCCGTCCTTCCACTGCCGGTACTCGAGGAGCTCCGAGCCAACCTGGTCGACTTCAATGGCACCGGGATCGGACTCATGGAGATGAGCCATCGCTCTGAGCCCTTCCAGGAGATCGTCGACAACGCCATGGCGAGGGTTCGCCGGGTGCTCTCGCTGCCCGAGGGACACCGGGTGCTCTTCCTTCAGGGCGGTGCCAGCCTGCAGTTCTGCATGGTGCCGCAGAACCTGCTGCAGGGCGGCTCCGCAAGCTACCTGGACACCGGGACCTGGAGCATCAAGGCCATCAAGGAAGCCCGCCGTTTCGGATTTGTTGAGGTGGGGTGGTCTGGACAGGAGGGCGCCTACCGCTCGGTTCCGCAGGGCTTTGTGGGCGGCGACGAGGTGTACCTGCACTACACCAGCAACAACACGGTTGCCGGCACGCAGTACCACGAGCACCCCACCACCCAGGGGCTCCTCGTCTGCGACATGTCCAGCGACATCGCCTCACGGCGGGTCGATGGAGGGGCCTGGGATGTCATCTACGCCGGGGCCCAGAAGAACCTGGGCCCGAGTGGCGTCACCCTGGTGGTGCTCAGCGAGCGCGCCATTGAGCGCGCAGCGACTGCGGATGCGCCCACGATGCTGGATTACGGCACGCACCTGGGCAAGGGCAGCCTCTTCAACACCCCCAACACGCTGGGCATCTACGTCCTGGAACGGGTGCTCGCGTGGGTCGAGGAGCAGGGACTGGGCGCTGTCGCGGACACCAATGCCCGCAAGGCGGAAGCGCTCTACGGACTGCTCGACGCTTCACCCTTCTGGGGCCCTCTCGCTGAGAAGGACTCCCGAAGCCGGATGAACATCACGTGGAGGGTCAACGACACCGGCCGCACGAAAACAAAAGGGCCAGATCTCGAGAGCCTTCTGTTGCGCCAGGCGCTGTCGGAGGGCTTTACCGGGATAAAGGGGCACCGCAGCGTCGGCGGCCTGCGCGCGAGCGTCTACAACGCTTGTCCGGAGGAGAGTGTGCAGGCGCTTGTGGACTTCCTTCGCGAATTCGAGAGGACTCATGGCTGAGCAAGACAACGACGACCTCGTCACCCTGATCGATGTCGAAGACAAGGAAGTGACCTTTCGCTTTCTGGCGCTGATCGAAACCGACGAGGGCAGCTTTGCGATGCTGACCCCAGCGGAAGATGCTGGCGGAGATGAGATGGACATCTACCTCTTCCACTACGACTACGACCAGGAAGAGGAGATCGAGAACTACTCTCCGATCGAGGATGAAGAACTCTTCCAGAGGGTCGTCGTCGCCGCCGAGCAGATGGTCGGGGACGGATCCGAGGAGTAGCCTCAGCGGCTGAGCTTGAGCACCACCTCGGGCTGAGCGCTGTCACGGTGGGCCACCTCGATGCGAAAGCCCTCGGGGCCCGGAAAGAGACGGACGATGGGACCGAACACGGTGTTGGGTACCCAGTGGAAGCCGCGGCCGTCATCCATCGCGTGTACGGCGTGTCGGAACACGCCGTCTGTGCTGAAGTGGTGGACCTCCAGCTCGCCGAGCTCGTCTTCTCGGTAGATGCAGAGATCCTCGTAGTCCTCGAGAAACTCTCGGTAGATGATCGTGCTCCCGTCGAGGGCGCGTTCCGCCTGGGCGCGTCCACTGGCGGGCTGTCCGTGCATTTTCCCTTCGATCCGCCAGGACCCCAGCATGAATGCCAGCTGCTCGAGGGGTGTCATGAGCGGCAGAAGGTAGCATTCCCCCGCTCATGAAGCGCTTCGTCTTTCTGCTGCTCCCGCTGCTCGCCGTCGACGGCTGGAGCCAGGGCACCGTCGCAGCCAACACGGCCTCGGTGCTTGCTCCCAATGAGCCTGTCGAGCTGGAACAGTTGCCCGAGTGGCTGATCGAGACCGTCCAGGGGCCAACCTTCGTCTGGTACTTCGCACCCTCTTGCCCGCACTGCCAGGTGGCGATTCCAGGCGTGGTCGAGCTCTACGAGGACATCGGGGAGGAGGTCGCCTTCCTGGGCATCGCCAGCTCGCGCTCGACGCCGGAGCAGCTTGACGTCTTTCGCCGCGACTACGCGGTGCCCTTCGAGCTCCGGGTGGACGACAGCCCGGGCTTTGCCTTTGCGGTCGGTGCGCGCAGTACCCCCACGGCGCTCATGCTGGACCGTCGGGAGGACAAGGTGGTGGCCCTGGACGGCTACTACCCGTGGAGCCCCGGCTACGAGCTGGTCGTGAAGATGCGGCTGCACCCCGAGAAGGCCTTCAGCCACTTCGAAGCGGACGTCTACCAGGGGCCCACCGCCTGCGCAGCCTGTCACAGCCAGGAGGCCGAGAGCTGGCAGCTGACGCACCACGCGGTGGCCTACCGCACCCTCTACATGCGTGACCGGGCGGAGGATCCGGAGTGCGTGGGCTGCCACGTCACGGGCCTGGGCGAGGAGGGCGGCTTCGTGCTCGGAGACCACGGTGACACGCTTCAGGATGTGACCTGCGAGGCCTGTCACAGCGCTGGGGGGCCCCACGATGGGAAGAGGGTCGATGCGCGGGAGCAGTGTGTTCGCTGCCACGACGCCGATCACAGCATCGCCTTCGATGTGGACAAGGGCATGCCCTGGATCGACCACTTCAAGGCCAACACCATGAGTCCCCGAGAACGGGACGACCGTTGGCAGGAGTTGGCCCAGGGGAAGGCAGAGAGGCCGCTGCTGGCCTTTCCGGAGGGAGAGCACGTGGGGGCGGAGGCCTGCCTTGATTGCCACGGCGAGCAGCACGCCTCATGGAAAGAGAGTCCGCACGGCAGCGCCATGAAGAGCCTGGATCGCAAGGAGAGCCGGAAGCCGGAGTGTGTGCGCTGCCACGCCACACCCCAGAGCAGCGGGCTGCCGCCGAAGAAGGTCGACGAGTACCTGGATGCCGTGGAATGCGAGAGCTGCCACGGTCCGGGCGAGCAGCATGCTGCGGAGCCCACGGCGAGCAACATCCTGGGCCTGGGGGAGAGCTGTCCCGAGTGCGTGATCGAGGCGGTGTGCACCACCTGCCACGATCAGGACAACGATCCTGAGTGGGACCTGCACACCCGCTTGGACGCAGTGAAGCACTGACGGCGGGTAGGCGTGTGGAGAGGGGTGTACAGTGCCTCACGGTGCTCTTGCTCTCGTTGCTGGCCTGCAAGGACAAACTCCCCGAGGAGACGGGGCTCGAGCCCGTCTGCCACGAGGAGACGGAATCCTGGAGCGAGGGCAACCAGGTCTTTCGGAACGCATCCGAGGACTGGGGTCTGGCCGAGAGCGGCATCACCGGCACCCTGCTCACGGCGGTGGACTACGACGGTGATGGCTGGACAGACCTGGCGGTTCGGGATCACAACGGGAACGCATGGCTTCTGCGGAACACCGGGCAGGGCCGCTTCGAGGAGGTCACGGAAGAGAGTGGAATCCTCACCTCACGGCACTCCGAGTCGCCGCGACCCGGGCAGGTCTGGGCCTGGGCGGATGTGGACAACGATGGGGACCTCGATGTCTACACGGGCCTGCCGGATGACGGCAGCAGCGAGGAGACCAGCGAGCTCCTGAAGAACCAGGGCGACGGCAGCTTCGAGCTGTTCAAGGCGGGGGAGCTGCGTGTTTCGCGCAACGACAGCCCCACGGGCGCCTCGTTCACGGACTTCGACCGGGACGGGTACATCGACCTGTGGGTTCCCCAGAGCTATGGCCTGGGACCCATTCAGGATCGGCTCTACCGAAACGACGGGGATGCGAAGTACACCGACGTGACCTTCGAGCTGGGACTGGACACCGAGAACTGGAGCCCCATCGCCTCCGATGATGGGAGTTCCCACACGGTGGCCTGGTCCGCCCTGGCCTGTGACCTGGACGATGACGGGGATCCAGAGCTTCTCTCCTCGAGCTACGGGCGTGCCCCGAACCACCTCTGGCTCAACCAGGGTGATGGCTTCGAGAACCACTCGGTCGCCAGCGGCTACGCCTACGATCAGCGCTCCGACTGGAGCGACAACGAGTCGGCTCGTTGCTACTGCAAGTTCCACCAGGAGCTCGACGAGTGCGTGGGCGTGCCCACGCCGCAGTACATCGCCTGCAACAGCGACTCCGATGCCTTCCGCTGGAACCACAGCTACGACCGTGAGCTGGGCCGATTGGGAGGGAACAGCGGCGCCACCGTCTGCGCGGACGTGGACGGTGACGGTCACATGGACCTGCTCACGACGGAGATCGTTCACTGGGATGTCGGAGAGAGCTCCGATCCCTCGGAGCTCCTGTTCAACGAGGGCAACGCGGTCTTCGACAGGACGGGCAATGAGCTGACGGGGCTGACCCGAGAGCACGATCGGATCGACTGGAACGATGGAGACATCAGCGCCTCCACGCTGGATTTCGACAACGATGGCCGCCCCGACATCTACGTCGGGAGCACCGACTACCCTGGCGCCCGAGGGCTGCTCTGGCACAACGAGGGAGAGCGTTCCTTCAGTGCCGTGCCCATCGAGGATGGAATCGACCACTTCCGCAGCCACGGGAGCGTCGTGGCGGACTTCGATCACGACGGGGATCTCGACATGGTCGTGGGGCACAGCGGCGCCCGTTGCGATGAAGACTGCTACGAGGACCGCAGCATCCGACTCTTTGAGAACACCTCGCCCGCTGGCAACTGGGTGCAGCTCTCTCTGGAGGGCAGCACGGCCAACCGGGCAGCGATCGGGGCACGAGTCGAGGTGGGCGAGGGGGAGAGCCTCCAGGTTCAGGAGGTCGACGGCGGCCACGGCCACTACGGCAACCAGGACGATCTGGTGCTGCACTTCGGCCTGGGCAGTGCCTGCACCACCACCGTGACCGTGCGCTGGCCGGACGAGGAGCTCAGCGAGCAGACCGTCGAGCTGGCGGCCGGCTACCGCTACCTTCTGAAGCAGGGAGACGCCCCTCAGAGGCAGTAGTCGGCGCTCTCGCTCTGGGGGCTGGAGTTCAAGGGTGCGGGCTGGCAGCTCAGCTGTCCGATGCAGCCCGAGTCGTCTTCACAGGCGATGAGGCAGGTGTTGCTGCCGAGGATCTCGGCGCACCCCCACCCCGGACGACAAGCGTCGTCGCCATCGCAGCTTCGGCCCATGCACGCGCCCTTGGCGCAGATCTCATCCTCCGTACAGTGGCTGTTCAATTCGCAGCTGCCACTCAGTTCCTGCATACAAGCCAGCAGGATCAGAAGCACGCGTCCACCCCGGAGTCCAGGTTCTCCAGCAGCTGATTCAGGAGCTCGGCCTCACGCTCCAGGTCGTCATCACGAAGCAGTTCCGCCTCGTCCGCGAGACGATCCGCAGCCTGTCGTACCCGCGGCTGCGCTGAGCCGGTAGTCAATCCATCCTCGCACCAGTCGGAAGCGACCTCCAGGGCTCCCACCTCGTCCCACAGGGCCGCCATCTTGAAGACTCCCTCGTCGTCGGCGCGCAGGGTTTCGAAGGGGAGTTCGCTCCCGCCGAGCCACTCGAGCTGAACGGGCTCGTCCTGACAGTCCAGGTACAGCATGCCCACCCAGGAGCCGCTGTTTGGTGTTGGCCCCTTCACGCGCAGGGCGAAGGGGGTCATGTCTGGACTGAGGTTGGGCAGCCGGAAGTCCATGCCGTCCGGCTCATCGATGGCCGGGAAGCCCAGGGTGCCCACCCACTCGTAGCCCTCGTCGAGCTCGATGGTGGCGAGGGCGCCGGTGCAGGCGGGGACGCTGGGCGGATCCTCGAAGATGAGGTCGAGATCTTCCTCGCGTACGAAGTAGTAGCGGCCTCCGCGGGTCGCCTCGATCTCGTTGGCCAGGTCCGCGCCCAGGTCGACCGCCAGAGCGTAGACGTGAAGGGCTGCTCCGAGCTCGCCGTAGGTGCGCACCATGCGGAGCACCTCGGACAGGTCCTCGGGGCGGTCGTCTGTGAGCAGCAGAAGGCGGTTGTCCGCTCCCTCTTCGAAGATCTTGAAGAGCTGCTCGTAGCCCGAGCGGAGGCCGCTGACGGTGTTGGTGTCGCCCCCCACCTGCAGCCGCTCCAGAGCCCTACGGAAGTCCGCGCGTCCCCGGGCATTCATGATCTTGGGTCGCATACGGACCCATGCCCGGTCGTCGAAGGAGACCAGGCCGAGCATGTCCTCCTGGTTCAGGTGTCGGCTGAGATCGCCCAGTGCGATGACGGTCTGATTCAGGTGAGTGGCGCCCACGCTGCTGCTCGTATCGACCACGACCATAAAGCGGCGGGGCATGGGTGGGGCGTCGCTGGCGCCGATCTGGAAGAGGAGCTGTGGGCCGCCGCCTTCGATCGGCTCGGCCCTGGCTCCCCAGGCACGCAGGCACGCCTCAGCACAGTCCTCCGGCTCGGTGCTGCTCAGGTCGTGCTCGGCCAGGAGGCCCTCGGTCGTGAAGTGCGACCGGTTTGGGATGCCCCCGTCCTCGATGATGGCGCGGGCCAGATCGATCTGGCGCGCGCTGGTGCGCCCTTCGTCAGGGACGTGATCCACCAGAGTGGACGAGCATGCCAAGAGCAGCAGCATCCGGGCATCTTAGTCAACCCGGACAGGGCTCGGTGCTTCGCTCAGGGCCTCAGATCGAAGCCGTCGGTTGCGCAGTCTCCTCCACGGCGTCACTGGGCTCGTAGCAGCATCTGCGAGCCAGCTCGCCGCAGACATGGTCGATCTGGGCCACCTCGAATGCGGTGAGGGATGCCGGTGGGCGCTGCATGCCGCGGATCACCGTTCCACGAACATCCTTTACGGAGCCGAGTCCGCAGTGTTCGCTGATCTGTGCCAGGTCGAAGCTGGGCTGCACGAGATCTTCGTAGCGAACCAGCATGCCGTTGTTTGCTGGCCACTCGAAGAAGCTCTGTGCCAGGCGCTTCCAGTGGTGAGCGAACTCTGGAGCGGTTTCGATCGAGCGGTCCGGCCATCGCAGCCACCACTTGGCGCCCTTGGCGCTGGCCCAGGCATCCCAGGGGTTTCGCAGCATGAACATGAAGCGAGCGTGGGGGTAGACCCAGTTCAGGAACTGTGCGTCCATGCCGTGCAGCCGCACTTCCTTCATGCCCCAGCGGGCAAAGCCACGCTCACGTGCGGGCTGGCCCAGGACCGTGTCGAGCTGGGCGTGAAAGCCCGCCTTGAAGTCGGCGGGAGGAGGGTACAGGTTTGCGATCCAGTGCTCGGAGGGCTGGTTGTAGACCGTGTCCGAAGGGAAGTGGCCTGGATTGGGCCAGCTGGTCGGGTCTTCTTCCTGGGAGCGGCTCGGACGAAGGGCCATGGCCGAGCGGGTCATTGCGGGAATCAGGCCCGCGCGACCGTAGGGCTCACCCCACATCAGAACTTCGCCGGAGCTTGCGATGATGCGCTGCAGCAGGGTGCTACCGCTTCGCCACCCCGCGGCGAGCAGGAAGATCGGGCTCTCATCGGAGATGGGTTCCAGGTTGTAGCGATCGTCGAAATGAGTCCAGGTGTTGTCGAACATGGATCGTGCATCGGTCAATTCGCGTTGCGCTTGACCAGAATTTCTAGTTGCCCCGCTCCTCTCCCCGAGCCTCTTCTCCCGCTTCGCGCTCGTCCTCGTCGATCTCGCCGTTCCCGTCGTCGCTGTAGAGTCCGCTCGAAGCGTAGAGCCCGCGGAGCAGCTCCGCGTAGACGGGATGATCCACATCCACCACGGTCCGCTCGCTGTTCTGCAGGTCGAGCCGCTCGGCATCGATCCAGTCGGGGTAGCCCAGCTCCAACACCCAGTCGGATTCCGCGGGGACATCCAGCACGTCCTCGGCCTGGAGCTCTACCCAGTTGCCTTCGAGCTCGATCGAAAAGAGGAACTCCGAGGCATCCTCACCGCCGTAGCCCTCGATGATGAAGCTCTCGAGCTCCAGGGCGATCGTGCACCAGGCGCCCCCGGGAAGCTCCAGGAACGTTCCGTCCAGCTCGAGTTCGACGTCCACGGGGATATCGGCCTCTCGCTCGCCTTCGCAGTCCGTCACCCGCCAGGTGGAGGCGTAGGAGGAGGAGGCGGTGTAGGTCACGTCCTTTCCCTCGCCCATCACGATCATGGCGTCTCCGGGATTGCCGATGATGGTGCCTTCGGGTGGGGGGCCGGTGCATGCCAGGAGAAGCCAGATCATTCGGTCCCTCGTGTCTCGGAGAGCGGAAAGAGGTTCAGGTTGAGCTGGTAGACGCACTCCATGGGCTCACTCGCTCCATCGCAGATCTCCAGGAGCCGCTCGCTGAATGCATTGAGCTCCTGCTTGAGCACCGGGACGAGGCTCGGGGGGATCCCCACCGTGATGCCAAGGTAGTGCCGCTCGCGCGCCTCGAATCCTCGAATCCCCTCGCGGGCGAGCTGCAGCATGCCGCGGTGGTAGTTGTCGACCGCCAGCCCCAGCACTTCGGGGGGGGTGACCACGGCCCCTTCCGCCTGGACGATCTCGTCACCCTGCTGGACCAGCATGCCCAACTCGAAGAGGGTCTCGAGCGCTGTGCGCGCCTGGGACTCCGTGATGCGAGGGCGAAGGGTCCGGGCGATCCAGGCCGGGTTTGCCTGGAAGTCCGATCGGGCCGCGAGCTCGCGGATGGCGGGGTACCACCACCCGCTGGCGTAGCGGAAGCTGTCTCCTTCGATCTGGCGGGCTTCGCGAAAGCGACGGGTGGCCGCGACGCGTTCCCAGACAGCGTGGCGATCCTCGGGGTTCTTGGCCTGGTCCAGGTGCACCAGCAGAGCGAAGAAGCGCCCGTCTTCGGCATCGAGCTTGGTGGCCTTGATGAAGGACTTGACCAGGGCGGGTGTCAGGTTCCGACGGCGCTCGATGACGTCCTTCAGGAGCGAGGGGGACTTCTGGCCGGTACGACGGACGAAGGCCCGATGGGAGAAGCGGGGGTTCGCGGCCTTTCGGGCCTCGTACCAGTCGCGAAGCCAGGCGCGATAGTCAAGGTAGATGTAGAGATCGGGAGTCATTTTCCAGTACATCTTTATTCATGCAAACAGTGTCGTCAAGGGCATCGGTGGCCTGGTGTACTGAATTGTTAGTACGATACTTTAAGGATAACCAGTACATCCTGGAGAACTTGTGGCACGGTGATCATGAGCTTGACACCACCGGAGAACGCGATGATCCGAACAGCCCTCTTCGTGATTTCCCTGACCGCCTTGTGTGCTTGTGAGGAGAACGACCAAAGGTCGGACGACCTGGAGCCTGCGCTCACCAGCTCGGACCTGCAGAACCTCACCCACTGGGAAATCCGGGAGCAGCTTGGATCCTTTGAGCGAGCATCTTGTGATGCCTTGGAGGACCTGGAACGTGAGCACGAGCTCGATGAGTGCGAGTTCGATGAACGCGGCGCTGACCTGGAACGTGCCTTCGACCAAGGCCTCGAGGATCTGGAGCGCGAGCGCGAGTTCGAGCGCGAGGATCTGGAACAGAGCTGTCAGGAGGATCCCGGGTTGGACAGATCCCCGGAGAAGACCGGCCCCGGCATTCCGGTTGAGTTTGACCACGCCTGGAGCCATGTACTCGACCCGGCACCCAGGCTGACCGACTTCCGGGAGGGTGACGAAGCCCGCGACCGTGACGACGAGTGCCACGATGCCCGCGAGGACCTGGAGCGTGAGTTCGACGAGCTCCGCGAGGACCTGGAGCGTGAGCGTGAGCTCGAGCGCGAGGATCTGGAGCGCCTCCGGGACGAAGTCCATGAGCGCTTCGAGGGTGAGGCCGAGGACTTGGGGCGCGAGTGCAGCGCTCCGGACCTTGGGACGAGGTCTGTATGTCGCAAGTGCCACACGACGCTTGACCGGCGCTTCTAGTGCGTCACCAGGGAGCTGGGATGCCGCATCCCACGCCGTCACCGCAGGTCGGTGGGGCTAGTCTCGGGGTGGGGCAGGGATGACCCGCAGCTCACCGCCCTTCCCGCCCACCAGCTCCAGCTCGGTGATCACCACCGGCGGGGCGGACCAGCTGCAGGGGATGCCTCCCACAGCGCCGACGTAGAAGCGGGCCGGGCCGGGCTGGTCGTCGAGCACGCCGTGGTAGGGCCCGGGCTCCCCGGCGATGACGATGTCGCGCATCACCCTCCGGTCGACGCCGGAGAAGCGGAGTCCGCGCACTGGCGTCGTGCTGCCGTCCTTGTGGAGCAGATAGGCCTCGTAGGGGCGTGTCAGACCAGGGGCTGGCCCATCGCCCGTGAAGAAGATCTCGAAGTCTTCGGTCATGGCGGGAGGCTCGATGCGCCGGATCACCAGCACGCTGTCGTGGCCGGTCTGCTCGGCCAGGCGCAGAGCGCGCCGCCTGAGAGCCCGGTCGCTTCGAGAGCGCTTGGGCGTGACCTGGACCATGCTGGGCATTGCCTCGCGCCGGTCGGTGCCGAGCGAGCGCCCGTGTCCGGTGCTCGCGGGAGCGGTACCCGGAATGCGGGACTGAAGCAGCTTTCGAACCACGCCGTCTTCGACCACGGTGACCCGCTGGCCGGGCGTGCCTTCGTAGTCCAGCTCGTAGCCGCCTACGCCGCCCTCACCGGGATCGTCCACGATGCTCCAGCCGTTGGGGAGCAGTCGTCTACCCACCCGGGCCTGGGGCCGCTTGTCGCTCACCTCCCCGAAGATGCCGCGACCTTCGGAGGGAGGCGGGGAGCCGACCATCTCCGGTGCCGCGAGCTGGCGGAAGAGCTCCACGGCTGCGGGCTCCTCGAAGAGCACCGGTCCGAGGTAGTCATCCAGTACGGGGGCCTCTCCCAGGGCGACCAGCCAGTCCGCCATCTCGCGAACCTCGGCCTCCATCTCGGACAAGGGGGGAAGATCCTCGGCGCTCTCAGCCACCCACCAGCGTCCGTTGCGCAGGCGGCTGCCGTCCTCGTGCTTCAGCACTGCTTCGACCCGCACCACCGCAAAGCCGGTGCCTTGGGCGAAGCGCATGCCTTCGCTGCTCACGGTGATGCGCACCCCTTGCCACTCGCGGCCAGCCGCCTGGCCGGACTCGAACTGTGGGTACTCGGCCAGGATTCCGGAGAGGGTGGTGACCGCGTCCCGGATGCGCTCGGGGTCGACAGGGAGCGCCTCGGCGCTGAGGTCCACGATGGGCTCGGCCGGCAGGATCGCCACCGCATCGTCGTCGGGTGGGTTCAGCTCCGCTTCTTTTCGAGACAGCTGCTCGACCGCTTGCTTGTAGGCCACGTCCGTGGCGAGCCAGAGCTCGCGGCGCAGAGCCAGTTCGTTGTCCTCGGGTGGCAGGTTGATCTGAACCACCCCGCTGGGCTCACCGAAGGACTCGAAGTTGGCGCTGTCGAAGCGTGGGTCACCCGTCCGGACCTCGATGCGCGCTACACGATGGGGTCGCAGGTCATCGCGCACGATGGCGCCGAACTCCGCGAAGCTGGTGGTGTAGGCGCCGTCGACCAGGTCGTAGCTCACCATCCAGGGAGGGGCCTCGTCCTGGATGTTCAGTTCCTTCATGGAGCGGTCGAGCTCCGCCTCCATCGCGGCCACGTTGACCTCGTGTGCGGCCAGCGCAATGGGGAGCAGTAGAGTCCACATCACGCGTCCTCCTTCGCAACAGGCTTCTCGGGGGCGGGGAGCAGGGGAAGACGGTCGTTGCTCTTCTCTTTTCGCTGCACTTCGATCTCGCGAAGAAGGAGGCTGGGGGCTACGGCGGAGACCGGGACCCAGCCGCTCTCCGCCCCGCAGACGCCGTTGAAGATCTGCACTTCGTCGCTGGCGGCGAGGATGTTGTTGAAGACCGTGAGCGGCGTGCCGATCAAGTCGCCGCCTCGCACCAGTTCGTCGGGGCGACCGTCGGCGTAGACCTTCCAGACACTGACGGGCCGTACGTTGAAGCTGTTCGGGATGACCCGGCCGGTCAGGGTGAAGCCGCCGGTGATGTCCTCGACGATCAGGCCGAACTCCTCTCCCTGCGCCTTGATCTCGTCGATCAGCATCGCCCGCAGCTTGTCCTCACTGACGCTCTCGTGGGCCTCCACAATGAGGTTGCCCTGACGGGCCACGATGTCGTTTCCTGGCTGCCGACGACCGTGGCCGTTGCTGGTCTCGAAGCCCTGAATCGGCATGCGAGAGAGCAGAAAGCCCATCAGGGTTCCATGGTCAACGAGCTGTACTCGCTGCGCGGGGATGCCTTCGTCGTCGTAGGGATAGTGGCCGTTGAGATCGACTCCTCGGATCGAGGCTGCGGTCGGGTCGTCGACCACGCTCAAGAACTCCGGCAGGATGGCTTCGCCCACCATGTCCGTGAAGGTCTGTCCCTCGTCCTCGTCTTTCTGGCGATGCCCCTCCATGCGGTGGCCGAAGACCTCGTGGAAGAACACCCCGGCGGCCTTGCCTTTCAGGATGGCGGGTCCGGTGAAGGGCTCCAGCAGTGGGGCTTCCGCCAGATCCGAGGTGCGCTGTGCCGTCCAGCGGGCACGCTCCAGCAGCTCTTCGTGACTGGGAAGGCCCTCCGGTGTGGCGCTGTCGGCGATCTCGTGCACCTCCAGAACCATTCCGTCTTCTGCGCGGCCCCGAGCCCAGACGCTGACCCGGTAGTGCACGCGCGAGTGCTGAATCAAGGTGCCTTCACTGCTGGTGAACATGAAGGTCTCGGCCTCGGCACGCAGGTCGACCCCGCTGTCGAGCACGCCCTCGTAGTCCAGGAAGACCGCGCTGAGTTGGCGTGCAAGGGTCTCCCAGGAGTCCCTGTCCACCGCCACATCCTGGGGATCGCGCAGCTCCACCACCGGATCCGCCAGAGAGAAGTCCGGGCTGCCGTCTTCGCGTTCGACCTTCACCGTTTCGTTGGCGTGCACCTTGGTCAAGCGACGAACGGCCCGTTGCCAGGCCTCGTCGGTCTCGCGCCACAGCATCATCGTCGTGGCGTAGGGATCGCCGTCCAGGGGCAACTCGACGAGACTGCGAGGCTCCTCCGAGAACCAACTCGCGTCGCGGATCTTGTGGGTGTTGTCGAGCTCGGGGCTCCCGACCCGTACATCGATGTCGGCGTACAGGTAGCGGGTGTCGGTGTTCTGCCACAAGGCCCCATTGCTGGCCGAGAGGTGAACGCTGTGGGTGTCGACGAGGCCATAAGCCAGGAAGTACGGAGCATCCTCGGTATCGGCCAGGGCCTCCATCACGCGATCGATCTCGGCGTCTGCGAGGGCCAACACGGGTGCGGGGTCGGCGGCCAGAGCCGCGGTGGTCAGCAGGAGCACGTCACCTCTCTGAGTCGGGGTGCCAGAGTGTAGACGCCCACGGACCCATGGACGTTCCCGCTAGTCCTCATCCTCGTAGACGTAGTCGTCTTCCTCGTACTCCATCTCGCCCTCGAGGCCGGAGTCCGTCCACTCGATGTGGAGCAGCTTCTCGACGAAGGAGACCACGTCGTCACCGGTCAGTTCCAGCTCATCATTCTTGGAGAACTCTTCCTCCAGGATGTGCTGAAGGGGCTCGTCCAGTTCGGCGTTGTCTTCGATGAGGCTGACCAGATCCTCTTCGTCCATGTCGACGTCTTCACCAGAGTTCTGGATCGCGGTGATGAACACCGACGCCAGAGTGGTTGCATCGGGGTCGTCGTTCTCCGTCTCGAAGAAGTCGTCGATGCTGATGACCAACGACTCGCGAAGTTCGTAGGGGAAGCGCACGTGGACCTCAAGCGGTCAGGTTCGAGGGTTGGGTACCAAGATGTGTGGAGGGGTGCAAGGTATCCTCCCCTTCATGTTTGACAGGGCGCTCCTCAAGGCGCTTCCGAAGACCGACGTACACGTGCACCTGGATGGCTCGCTGCGCCTCTCTACGCTCATTGAATTGAGCGAGGAACAAGGCGTGAAGTTGCCCTCTCGGACTGAAGAAGGTCTACGAGAGCTTGTCTTTCGGGACAGCTACGACAGCTTGAGCGGCTATCTGGCGGGTTTTGGCTACACCTGCGCGGTGCTTCAGGACGCTGAGTCGCTCGAACGGGTTGCCTACGAGCTCGCCTGGGACAACCTGAACGAGGGCGTCTGCTACGTCGAGGTGCGCTTTGCGCCGCAGCTCCACATGCACGGGGGCTTCGGCTACGAGGAAGTGCTCCAGGCGGTGAACCGGGGCCTGGCGAAGGCGAAGGCGGAGCACGAGTCGATGGTGGGGCCGGACGAGCCCCCCTTCCGCTACGGCATCATCGTGTGCGCGCTGCGGATGTTCGAGCCGACCTTCTCCGCAAGCTATCAGCAGCTGTGGCAGGCCCTGGGGGAGTCCGGTTCGATGGCTGTCTACGCGCAGGGAGCGCTGCAGCTGGTCCGGGCAGCCGTGCGGGTTCGGGACGAATTGGGGCTGCCGATCGTGGCCTTCGATCTGGCGGGCCACGAGGCCGGCTACCCGGCGGAGCACTTTCGCGAGGCCTTCGCTTTTGCGCACGCAAACTTCATCAAGAAGACCGTGCATGCCGGTGAGGCCTACGGAGCGGAGAGCATCTACCAGGCCATCTCCTTCCTGCATGCGGATCGGATCGGTCACGGGTACCACCTGTTCTCCAGGGACAAGGTGGGCCCTCAGATCGCCGACCCCGAGGCCTACTGCGCTGCTCTGATCGAGTACATCGCCGATCGCCGCATCACCATCGAGGTGTGCATTACGAGCAACCTCCAGACCAACCCGGACATTCAGGGAGTGGAGAACCACGCCTTTCGCCACATGCTGGACAGGAAGCTGTCCGCCACCTTGTGTACGGACAACCGACTGGTCTCCCACACGACGGTCACGCGGGAGTACGAGCTGGCGACGAAGACCTTTGCCATGACCGAGAGCCAGCTCCGCAACACGATCATCTACGGCTTCAAGCGGAGCTTCTTCCCGGGAAGCTACCTGGAGAAGAGGGCCTACGTGCGCAAGGTCATCGACTACTACGGGGCGGTATGGGCGAAGAGCCTGAACGCCTGAACCACGCCGGTGAAGGGCTTCTGAATCCCATTCCGCTCGCTGCGATCGCTGTGCTGCTGCTGAACGATCACGTCCTGAAGGACGCCTTTCACAACGGTCTCACGGGCAAGCTCTCCGACTTTGCGGGGCTGGCCTTCTTCCCGCTCGTGCTGCAGGCGCTGTGGGAGTCTGTGCAGACGCTGTTGCGTCGGGCCTGGCATCCCTCACGGCGCGCCCTGCTCGTGTCGGCGCTAGCGACCGCTCTCTTCTTTGCAGCCGTTCAGGTGTGGCCACCGGCGACGGAGTTCTACCGGTGGTGTCTTGGCGCACTGCAGTGGCCCGTGCATGCTCTCAGGGCGGGTCGTCTGGTGGGGCTCAACCCCGTCTCGGTGTGGCCCGACCCCTGGGACTTGATGGCCCTGCCTGCCGTCGCCATTGCGGTGTGGACGGGCTGGTCGCGCTCTCGCGGGCCTGTAGGTCAGCCAGAGCGCTGAGGCAGCGAGCTCCCGTGAGCTAGAAGGGGATGTCCTCGTTGCCCTCTCCCCCCTGAGGAGACCCACCCTGGCCGCCACCGCCCTGGCCGCCACCGCCCTGGCCGCCACCGCCCTGGCCGCCACCACCGTAGCCGCCTCCGGAGCCGCCACCACCGTAGTTGCCTCCTGAGCCGCCACCGCCGTAGTTGCCGCCGCCACCGCCGTAGTTGCCGCCACCACCGCCGTAGTTGCCGCCACCACCGCCACCACCGCCATCGCGGCTGCCGAGGAACTTCACGTTGTCCGCCACCACTTCGGTGCTCCACCGATCCTTGCCCTCGCGATCCTGCCATTTCCGGGTCTGCAGGCGACCCTCGATGTAGATCTGGCGACCCTTGCGCATGAAGTTGGCGACGTTGTCGGCCGTCCGGCCAAAGCAGACGACGCTGTGCCACTCCGTCTGATCGTTCCATTGCCCCGACTGGTCCTTTCGTCGGGTCGTGGTGGCGATGCGGAGGTTGCACACGCTGGAGCCTCCGCCGGTTGTCCGAATCTCGGGATCCTGCCCGAGGTTGCCGATGAGGATGACCTTGTTGACCATGACTGCTCTCCAGGCTGCTCGCTTTAACGCCCTTTGTAGTGACCCTCTAGACCAATTTCTGTCCGCGCCCCGATCCTTTTTCGGACCCGACGCCTCAGACCCTGGCGCAGCGCTGTTCGGGCCGTCTTCAGGGCCCTCTCTGATCGGGGGAAGCGGAGCAGGTGAGCGGCGGACGTTAAGATCCGTCGCCGAGGGAAGTGATGCGAACCGGGTCCGTCAGCGACCAGCCCATGGTGGAACTTTTCTGCAGCCTGGCGGCCCAGAAGGCCAACGGTCGGCTCGAGATACGCCAGGGCAAGAAGCGCCGGGGTTTCTACTTCGAGGGCGGAAGGATCAGCTTCACGAAGAGCAACCTCAAGAGTGAGTCGCTCAGCCGCCTGAAGGAGCTTCACCCGGACGAGGGGGAGTCCGCGCTGATGCAGCGGCAGGGCCGGCAGCGCCTGATGAGTGCCCTGGGGACCACCGAGGGTGACTTCGAGTTCGAGCCCAACGTTCCACCGAAGACGAGGTCTCCGGTCGATCTGATGAGCGTCGTCTGGCTGGCGATCGATCAAGCCCTCGAGTCCACCGCCATCGACACCCGCTTTGCGGGCCTGGACAGTCGTTTTCCCCTCTGCGATCCGCAGGGCGTCACGCTGGACGACCTGCCCCTCAAGGACGTCCTCCGCGACTTCATCTACACGCTGGATGGATCGCGCAGCCTGAACGAGGTCCTGGAGTTCGTGCCCACGGAGCCGGAGCTGGCCCGCCGAGCCTTGTACCTGGCGCTCATTGCCGGCGTGGTCTCGCTGGAGGAACGGGAGAGTGGTGGCGTGGCGGTGACGGGCACCCATGCCGAGCTGGATGAGCTGGATGAGCTGGACGAGCCGCAGTCGAGCGGCTTGGACCTCAGCGCGCTGATCGCTGCCGAGGTGGGTGAGGATGATGATGACGAGGATCCCTTCGCCGACGAGCCGGAGATTCAGTCGGACGAGGTGCTGACGTCGAGGTTGCACAATCGGCTCGAGGAACTGGAGGCAGCGGAGAACTACTTCGAGGTCCTCGGCGTCCACTGGGACGCGACCGACTCGACCTATCGAAAGGCCTACTTCGCCCTGGCCAACGAACTGCACCCCGACCGCTGGAAAGGCCGCTCGGCGGATCTGCAGGCTCTGGCGGGCGAGGTCTTTGCCAAGATCTCCGAGGCGTGGGGGGTCCTGGGAGAGGACGAGAAGCGGAAGTCCTACATCGATCGCGAGATCCGCGGCATCAAGACCGAGGACGAGCTGGCCATGGAGAAGGTCCAGGCCATCCTGGCGGCGGAAGATGTGTTCAAGGCGGGCCTTGCGCTCTACCGACGGGGCAAGATCACCTCCTCCCACGAGCGCTTCCAGGAGGCCTACGAGATGGTGCCGGAGGAAGCGGAGTTCCGGGCCTACTACGGCTACACCACCTGGCACCTGAGCCAGGGTCGCGATGAGCTCGAGGCCAACGATGCCCACATGATGGTCGAGAAGGCGGTGGAGAGCCACGTCAAGCTGGATGCCGGAGTGGTGCTGCTGGGTCTGATCTACAAGGGCAAGGGCCAGCCCAAGAGGGCGATGGCGTGCTTCAAGCGAGCCCTCGAAATGAATCCCCACAGCGCGGAGGCCGAGCGCCACCTGCGCCGTCTGGCGAGCGAGATGAAGCGGGCAAAGGCGAAGAAGGCCGACGACGACCGCAAGGCCAAGGGGCTCTTCGGTCGCTTCTTCGGCAAGAAGGACTAGGGCTTCAGAGAGCGCTTCCGCTGGAGCGTCTGGTACGCAGCCAGCAACTCGTCGTACCAATGTTTCAGCAAGCTGTATTCGCGCTTCTGGTCCGCGAGCTGCTCGACCAGCCGGACCTGAATGCTCATTGAGAGCTCGTCGTTTCTGGACACGACCTGATCTGCGAGGGTCTCGATGCGCTTGGCGCGAGCCAGGAGCGTACGGGAGTAGCCCTCGGACGAAGACCACCACCAGGGCCGATCCGGGTGGTCGGCGCCGGTCACGATGCTGTACTGGTTGAGGAGTGCTCGGGCAGCTGCGATCCGTCTCTGCTCGATGGAGGCGTCGCACAGGAGCAGCACACAGCGCGCGAGCTCATCCCGCACCTTTGTGTTTTCGGGCCAGGCCTGACACACGCGCTCCAGCGCGTAGCGGCATCCGTAGCCCAGGAACTCGAACTCCTCGGAGTTGAGATTGCCGGTCTCAGCGAGCCGTTCCATCTGCTCGAGCGAAGTGGAGGCCTGATCGTGCAGCTCCATCATGGCTTTGTGGTCGAGGTAGTAGCGGACCTCGCCCATCATGGCCTTTACGGAGTCGTACCGGTCTTCAGGCCGCCGAGCCATCGCCTTGACGCAGATCTCGCGCAGGGTAGCGGGGACCCCCTCCAATTCGGGAGTGGGGTTCTGCTGCAGGCAAGCCAGGACCTTCGACACATCGGAGCCGGTGTGTGGCGCCCGTCCCTGCAGGATGTGGAAGAGCGTTGCCCCAAGCAGGTAGATGTCGGTGCGAACGGTCAGGGTGGGCCGTGGTGAGACCATCTCGGGTGCGGCGTAGATCGGGGTTCCGGCGAAGCCCCTGCTCCGGTGCTCTCCCAGCCCGTTCAGTTGGGCCGCGATGCCCCAGTCGAGCAGGTAGACCTGGCCGTGGTCGCCGACCACGACGTTCTCCGGCTTGATGTCGCAGTGAATGATGCCCTGGTCGTGCGCGAAGCTGAGTGCATCACCGATCCGCAGCAGGACGTTGAGGTGCTTTCGGAGAAAGTCGGCCCGGAGAGGCTCTCGCTTGTAGAGAAGCGGTCGAGTCCTTTGGTCTTCAGGGGGCTTACGGTCGGCGTGGAGGAGGGTCTCCCAGCTCTGGCCTACCACCAGCTTCATCACCAGGACCGGTTGCCCTTCGTCATCCCGGCCCAGGAGGTGTACTGGAGGGATGGCCGGGTGATCGAGACGCCCCATCAGCGTGGCTTCTCGTTGCAGCAGGGCCTCGGTCGTGACGCCTCTGCGGTCGGGGCGGACCCTCTTGATGGCCACGCGCCTTCCGAGGCAGGCCTGGCGGGCCGATTCGACAAGGCCGATTCCACCGGACCCGACCTTGGCTTCAATGGTCAGATCCACGTCTCGCGTCTTCGCGTCGCCGATGCGGAGCTTGGGCAATTCAAGGCCGCCTGCTCGCTCTCGGGGCGTCGTCGGCTCCGTCACTTCCGTTGGAAATGGCGGCCGGTAGGTGACCGAGGGGTTCAGCAGCACCTGGAGAGGGGGGGCCAGCAGAGGGCCGGTGCTCCCGCACTCGCCGTGGTCTGAGAACGGGACGTCCGTGTCACGTGTCGCGTAATCGGCCGCGGGGGCCGATTCAGCACTCGTCGGTTCAAGCATCAATCTCCCCTGCCGTGAACAATGTTCACGAATAGCCGGAGTTCAACCGGGTCAGCAAGGGTCGGTGCAGAGAAAAGTCGGCCGAAGAAACGGCTTCGGTCCTGACCCTCAGGCCTTGCCCAAGTAGCGGTCGGCCCGTGTCACGGTCGCGTACTGCGGAAGGATGATCGTGCAGTACAGATCGTGCTCGGTCGAGGTTCTGGACACGATGCAATCCTCCAGGATGATCACCTCGTAGCCCAGCTCGTAGGCGGTGCGAGCCGTGGAGTCGATGCAGGCGGCCATGGAGGCGCCCATCATAAGGATGGTGCGGATGCCGTGTCGCGCCAGCAGGGTGTCGAGGCCGGTGCCCCGAAAGGCGTTGAAACCGGTTCTTCCCTGAATGGTCTCGACCGTGCAACTCAACTGGTCCAGGTCGGGGATGGTGCATGCGCCGGGTTCGCCGGCTTGGAAGAGCCCCAGTTGCTTGATGGCGGCAAGCGTGCCGACTTCCTGGGTGATCTCGCGGTAGTCGGGGGAGAACTGGATCGGCACGTGGATCACCAAGGCTTCGTGACCGAGGGATTCGGCGGTGTCCATCGCCTTCTCCAGGGCGGCATCGATTCGCTGGGGGCTCTCCACCATGTCGCGCAGGGGAGCGTTCGCGGCGTAGTGGTCGGACTGCATTCCCAGCATGAGGATGGCGCTCTTGTGTGGACGCATCTGGGCCTTCTCCGTCGTGGAACTCTACTCTGTGAGCTCGCTGATCAAGTGCTCCGAGTCGCTGACCTGGGCGTAGGAGGGGAAGATGTTCTTGCAGAAGAACTCTTGCTCCACATCGGTGCGTCCGGCGGTGCAGTCCTCCAGCACGGTCACCAGGAGGCCTCGCTCGTAGGCCGAGCGAGCGGTCGAGTCGATGCAGATCGAGGTCACCGCTCCGGTGAGGACCAGGTGGGTGATTCCGTGGCGACGAAGTGTCGAATCCAGGTCCGTCCCGACGAAGGCGTTCAGACCCCGTTTGCCGGGCAGCACCCGGATCCGGTCCCCGAAGCGGGACAGCTCGTCCACGGTGTCGGAGCCCGGCTGTCCCTGCTGGAAGGCGCCGACCTGCTTGATCGCCTTCAGGATTCCGAAGGCTTGGGGAACTTCGCTGTAGTCGGGCGTGAAGATGATGGGCGTGGTGATCATCGTGATGGGCGTTTCGCGAAGGGCCTCTACGAGCCGGACCGTTTGCTTCAGCACTGCGTCGGTGCGTTCCTGGTTCTCCAGAAAGCCCCGGAGGATGCCGTCCTGCGCGAAGTAGTCCCGCTGGTAGCCGATAAGGATCAGAGCGGTTGATTCAGCGTGCATGGTTCAACCATATGACGAGGAGAATGGGCCGACACCCCTCCTTTTCAAGTGCTCTACACACCGCTCAGAGCAGAAATTCCAGGTCGAAAAGGGTTTCGGACCAGGCCACGGGGTTCGCGCCGTCCCGTACCTGACCGCGCTCCCAGCCCCGAGTGTCCACCGGACCACCTCAGTGGATCTCTCTCGCGGTCAGGGTGAGCTCCTCGGGGCCTTCGGTGCCCTCGAGCATGATGCGAAGGTCTCGGGAGGTCATGCGTCCCCGGGCCGGATCCCACCAGGCCTCGCCGGTGATCCAGATCTCGGGCGCGCCGTCTTCGTGGGGTCGCACCGCCCCGCGGGTCTCGATTCGCGCGAGGACCGTCCCATCCAACTCGTAGAGGCCATCGAGGGTGTGGTAGCCCTCGACGGTCAACTCCAGCTCAACCGGCATCAGGTCGGCATAGGGCCGCGCCACGACCGGGTCGGGCCACATGTCCCCCGGCTCGATGGGCTCCTGCGAGAGCTGGAGTGCCAGCAGGCGATGGGCCAGGGAGTCGCTCCAGTTCGCGCCTTTCAGGTCCGCCAGGCGACCGTCCATGGCGATCCGCAGCTTCACGGGTTCCGCCCGCTCCATCTCGGCTTCTCGGGCCAGCCGGGTCTCTCGCTCGGTCAGTGTCTCGCCCTTCCTGGTCACCTGGGCCCCCAGGCCCGTCAGGCGGCCCTCCAGGGTGGCTACGCCCTCGTGGTCCACCTCGCGGACCAGGTACTCCCAGGATTCGAGGCGCGTGACGGTCTGGCCCTCGATGCTCGCCTGGCTGCTCAACTCGACGTTCAGGCTGTCGCCCGGGACCCACTTCCAGCCCAGGGTGACAGGGGGAGGCTCCGTCACCGGCTTGGGCTCGGTGGTGCGGAAGCAGGCCAGCAGGAGGAGGGTCACAGCAGGGGAATGAGAGCGTCCAGAGCGCGGTCGATCTGCTCGTCGGTGTGGGTGGCGGAGAGGCTGAAGCGTAGCCGTTCCTGGCCTCTGGGTACCGTCGGCCAGCGAATTCCCGGCACGTAGATGCCCCGGTCCAACAGGGCTCGCGCGGCGTCCATGGTGCGCTCTCCCAGGATCACGGGGACGATGTGGTCCTGGCCGGGAGCCTGGGGCAAGGCCGCGCGGAAGCGGAGGATCCGATCGCGCAGGCGCTCGGCTCGCTCGGGTGTGGCCCGGCGGAGGCCTTCCAGGGCCGCGCTCACCGCTGGCTCGGCGAGGCCCGTGGTGTAGACGAAGCTGCGTCCACTGGAGATGAGCAGATCGATGAGCGCCTCTGGACCGACCACGAAGGCGCCCGCCGCTCCGAAGGCTTTGCCCAGGGTTCCCACCAGCACGTCGTGATCGGGGACCAGGCCCGTGGCGACGCTGTGTGCGGCGTCGCACACCAGCCAGTGGTCGCCGCGGTGCGGGACGCCGCGGTCGCCATCCATGCTGTACAGCGCTTCGAAGACGTAGCCGTCGATGCCCTTGGGCGGTGGCCCGAGGTGGGGCACGATGCGCTTGTCCAGGCGAGCCAGGCGCAGGCCATCGATGAGGCTGGCGTGGTTCAGCGCGTCGCTGGCGACCACCTGGCCCGGCTCGAAGAGGGTGGTGAGCACCGCGAGGTTGGCCTGGTAGCCGCTGGGAAAGACCAGGGCCCGCTGGCCGAAGCGTTGCTCCAGAGCCGCCTCCAGAGCGTGATGAGCAGGCCGGTCCCCCGCGATCAGTCGGCTGCTCCCGGTGCCCTGTCCGGCCCAGGTCGAGCGCAACTCCCAGGCCAGGCCCAGGTAGTCGTTGCTGGAGAAGACATCGACGGGTTTCCCATCCAGCAAAGCCGTCGTGCTTCCAGTCGGGGTCATCGCGCGGAGTGAGCGCTTCAGCCCAGCGGCCTGGATGGCGTCGGCGCGCTCCTTCAGTCGGAGGAGGCGTGGCAAGGCGCGTTGGGCGTGTGCGGCGGAGGTCGGATCTGCAAGCCCAGGTCCTCCAGCGCCTGCAGGTCCTTGGGGGTCTCGCCCCCGGAGGTGGTCAGGTAGTCCCCCAGCATGATGCCGTTGGCACCGGCCCGGAAGAGTTCGTATTGCCGGTCCTTCAGGTTGATCTCGCGGCCTCCGCAGACGATGAGGTCCTTGGTCGGCAGCATGAGCCGGTAGAGCGCGATGATCTTCAGGCAGTCGGTGGGGGTGAGCTCCCGCTGCTCCGCCATGGGCGTGCCGGGCCGGGGGTTCAGGAAGTTGATGGGGACGCTGTCCACATCGAGCTCGCGAAGGTCCGCGGCCAGCTCCACCCGGTGGCTCCAGGTCTCGCCCATGCCGAAGATGCCGCCGGAGCAGATGTACATGCCCACTTCCTTGGCAGCCTTGATGGTGGCGACCTCGTCGTCGTAGCTGTGCGTCTCCACGATCTCGTGGTGGAAGCTGCGGGCTGTCTCCAGGTTGTGGTGACAGGCGTCCATCCCCGCCTCCTTCAGCTCGTGAAGGTGTTCTTTGGACATCAGGCCCAGGCTCGCGCAGGTCTGCATTCCAGTCTGCTCGCGGATCATCGTGAAGGCTTCCTTGAGCTCGTCCAGCTCGTCCCGTCGCGTCATGGCGCGTCCCTGGGTCACGATGGAGAACTCCCTCACTCCGTTGGCGGCGGCGGAGCGGGCTTCGGCGGCGATCGTGCGTGCGTCCTTCAGTGCGTACTTGGGCGAATCGGTGCGGAAGTGGGCGGACTGGCTGCAGAAGTTGCACTTCTCCGGGCACAACCCGCTCTTGGCGTTGGTGATCCCGCAGGTGTAGATCTCATGGCCCTTGTGGTGGAGCTTGATCGCTTCGGCGGCGGCATAGAGCTGCTCGAGATCCGCCACGTCGGTGAGCCCGATGATGGTCTTCGCTTCGGTCTGGGAGATGCCCTCGCCACGCTTTCCACGCTCTTCGATGTCCTTCCAGTCCAGCATGGGACCTCCGTCAACCTCGCAGCTAACACGGGTTGACAGCCCCTGAGGCTCCCGGTGGAGCTCCTATCGATCGATCGGGCCCGTCGAGACCACCACGTCGTCGAAGTCGACGGTCTCGTTCGCGGTGGGTGCCCAGCTGGTGCCGCTGCCTCCGAAGAAGGTGCTGAAGTACAGCGTGTCGATGGAGAAGGTGTCGACATCCCGGTAGCGGATCTGTGTCTGGTCGAGTGCCAGTTCGCCGTCGAACCAGGACTGCACGACCCCGTCCGCTTCCCCCGGGGTGTTCATTACGATCCGGGTCTGCACGGTGTGCCAGGAGCCCGGCTGGAAGGACCTCTGGCCTCCCTGGTCCCAGTAGAGATCGTCGCCCCACTCGCCCGACTGTGCGGGGTGGTAGACGTACTGGGTGACGTCTCCGTCCGGGCGCCACATCAGGCGTGCGCTCCAGCCATCCGAGCCCGTGGGAACGTCCCCGCCGGTGTTGCACTCTCCGCCACACAGACCGGGCAGCTTTCCGCCCTTCACGAAGTCGAAGCCCTCGCCGAAGCGAACCCGGTACGAGACGTGGAGCTCGTCGTAGCTCGCGTCGAGCGGAACCTTGAACTGGCATCCCCCAGCGGAGGTCCCCACGGCCCCCAAGGGGTAGCTCACCCGGAGAAAGGTCTCTCCCCCCTCCTGGACCACCGACACCCGCCCCTCGTCGAGGCCGTTGTTCCATCCCCCATCGCTCCCGAAGTCCTGGGCGATCATGGCCTCGGTGTACAGGCCCGGTTCACGCTCCTCGAAGCTCGCATGAAAGAGGACCTCGCCTGCGGACGTCCCCGTGTCGGTCCCCTGATCGCCGGTGTCGGTCCCTCCGGTGTCGTCGCCGTTGGCGGGACACGCCTCCGTGCCGACACAGCCCACGCCGTCCTGCCAGAAGGGCCTGTCCTCGGGACAGTGACAGAGAGGGACCTCGCCGCAGACCGTGGCACAGGACCACTCTCCGAGCGTCTCGCACGCCTGGGCCGTGGGGGCGGGGGGCTCGCAGGCGCTGGGACAATCCGACACCGGGACCCACATTCCCCCGCTCTGCTCGCACTCCTGGACCTTCGGGTCGGGCTTGCTGCAACCGGCCAGGACGGGGCCCGCCACGAGCCCCAGGAGAAAGACAACTCTCATGCCGGAAGGGTAGTGCAGGACGCTTTGCCTGCTCAGGGCGTCCAGTCGATGCTGCCCATCAAGGATAGGTCTCGAGAAAGTCCTCCATCCGCTCGATGTAGGCGGTCAGGCCGGCCTCGGGCACTCCCCCGTCGCTGATTCCATGGTGCACGCCTTCGAGCATCCAGAGCTCCGCCGGGCCTCCAGCGTTGTCGACGAAGGTCTGCAGATCCGTGGGGCTGAAGAAGGTGTCTTCGGTGCCCCCCATCACCAGGAGAGGGCCCGTGTAGTCCCGAATCTTCTCGGTGTTCTCGAACAGACCGCTGGTCAGGAAGGTCGCGGGCATGGAGAGCGTGGTGTTGCTGATCTGAGCCCGCTCCTGGCCGGGGTAGGGAACCTCCAGGAAGGTCGCGCGTCCGGGGCGGTAGATGCTCTGTTCGGTGGCCGGGATGGCGCCCAGCGAGTTGGCGTAGAGCACCAGCGAGCTCTGGGGAACCCCGAGATCATCGATCACGTGGTCCACCACCTGCCGAGCATCCGCCAGGAACTCCTCGGCGGTGGGAGGGCTGGGTGGTTCGCTCTTTCCGTAGCCGCGGTAGTCCCAGGCGACGATGTCGAAGCCCGCCTCGTAGAGGTAGCGCACCCGCACGGCGTAGTGCTCGATGCCGGCGTAGTTTCCGTGGTTGTAGAGCACGGTGATGCCGTCCAGGACGGGGTTTTCGCCGTGGCCTTCGATGATGTAGAGGTCCAGCTCGCCCTCGCCGTCGTCGGTGGCCAGGGGAGCGCGGGTGATGGCCTCCTCCGGGATGGGCCTCACCGTCTCACCGTCGGCCAGGGTCTCAGGCATCCACTCGTAGTCGCGCTGCCAGTCGTAGGGATCCTCGCAGGTGTCGCAGACGCGGTCCCACTCATCCTTTTCGCAGGTCTCGGAGGTGACGCGCGAGCAGTGAACGGGGCTGTGAACCATCGTGTCCAGGGTCAGGCAGCCGCTGAGGAGAAGGATCATCGTGAGGCTCCGAAGTCCCAGCGGAAGCCGAGGGTCGGGGAGAGCGCGCCGCGGCCCAGGACGGTCGTGCGTCCCGCGGCGACGGACTCGGGGATCACGGTGGCGGCGAGCCACCGGAGCTCGAGTTGGGCATGGAAGCGCCCCCGGGCCAGGTCCGTCCCGAGAAAGGGCGAGAGCGTGAGCGTGGGGTTTCGGAAGTCCAGGTACTGAGCGACGCCGTAGTAGACGAGGTGCGGGCCCAGGGCATGGCTTCCGGTGAGCTGCAGCTCGTCGACGAAGAGGAAGCCCCGGTCGGCCTTGGTGGTGTCGAAGACATTGCTGGTGACGAAGAGCCGCTGCGAGACCGAGAGCGCCGGGCGGGCGCCGAGCTGCTCGGCGGCCAGCCAGCTGCTACCGACGTGCACCGCGGCCAGGCCGAAGGCGATCCCGGTCAGGTTCACGCCGTAGCTGAGATCGAGAGGGCGCTCCTTGAAGGTCGTGAGGCCGCTCTTGCCCTCCACCACGATGTTCGGGAGAGGGATGGTGGGGCCAACGTCCACCATGGCCCCACCCAGGGTGGCCCCAGCGGTGTGTTCGCCGGGTGCCAGCGGGCGCGCGGTGTTCATCGTCCCGCAGCCAGCGAGGAGAAAGAGGAGAAGCAAGCAACGCACGTGGCCCGATATCTCACCTGCGAGGCCTTGCCAGGGTGCCCCTCAGATCAGGGTGGTTTCTCGTTCAGAAAGAGCGAGATCACGATCCGGCTTCCAGCTCGGGGGTCTTCGGGCTTGACCGAGCGCTAGAGAGGCAGCTTGTCGCCCAGGCGGCTGAAGTCCCCTCCGCCGCTCATCTCCTTGGACACGCTCTCCTGCTTCTTTGCGCCGAGCGCATTGGCGGTCAGGGGGTCCCGGAGTGTGTCCGCAGGGATTGGGGGAGGCTTCATGGAGTCCTTCTTCTGGTCCCCACTCTCCACCATGAAATCGCCGCCGTCAGATCCGCTCATGGGGGCAGGATAACCCAGGAAGTGCGGATCCGGATCCCGCGTTGGGGGCCGCACTAGAAGGAGACGGAGATCTCCTCGGCGAAGTCGACCCGCTTGTCGCTCTTGCGCGTGATCAGTTCCTTCTGCCGTTCGAGGTGCCAGGCCTCGAGCTCCTCGGGGTTCAGGGGCTCGCTGCTGAGGATGACCTGGTTCGATGGCTCGGTGGCCTTGCACTTCTTGGTGAGCGGGTACTCCCAGCTGGCGTTGGCGGCCGCCTCAATGCTGGCGTGGGCCTGGTCGGGCCACTTGGTGGTGCTCGCCGAGCCGGTGTGTACACCCAGCCAGACCGCGCCCTTCTTGCAGTCGGTGGGGCTCTCCAGGACGACGAGCCCGTAGACCAGCTGGCTGTCCTGCACCTTGTCGGCGTAGCGGACGACCGCGAGCTTGTCGGCCTCGTCTTCGAAGCCGAGGGAGGTCAGGGTGGTGCGCGCCTGCTCGACCGCCTTGGTGGGGAGACTGGGGGCGGCCTTGATGATGGCCTCCTTCGCCAGCTGCGTGGTCTCGGGATCCTGTCCATCGATGTGTCCCACGTGCGCGGCGTCGGCGAAGGCGTTGACCACATAGGTCAGCTCCTCCTCGTCCGAGACGGTGCTGAGCAGATCCTCGAGGGTTGGGATGGCCTCTGCGCCCAGGTTGCTGCTGTAGACCTCGAGCACGCCGAAGAAGCGGGTTCGGTCATCGCTGGGGTTGGCGACCTCGGAGGCCAGGAGTGTCTGCACTTCGGGGTCGTGGCACTGCGCGAGGCTTCGGTACCAGCGATCTTCCCAGAAGTCGTCGCCCAGCACCTGGGCGGTCTCGGCCAGGAAGGGCCCGACCGTCTCGCTGTCGTCGCAGGCCGTTCCCAAGGCCTTGATGGTGCGGCTCCGTTCGTCGGACTGCAGGTCCGTGACCCAGGCCCGGGCTTCGTCGGTCGCACCCACGGCGATGGCGGAGAGCAGCAGGGTGTTGCCGTCCTCGCCGGGAAGGGCTCGGTCGAAGGTGGCCTTGGCCTGGGCCTTGGCGAGCTTGGGGTCGCAGTCCGCGAGGACCTTGAAGGCCGAACCCACCGCTGCGGGACTGGCCTCGTCCAGGTCCTTCTTCAGCTGGCGTGCGTTGCAGTCCTCGGCGTGAGCGGCATTGAGCGAGATCAACAGCGTGAGCATGACTTCTCCGTCCGAGGTGGGCTAGCATCGGAAGCCCTGGAGTTCAACACCTAGTGCGGTGGAGGCCGTCCCTTTTCAGGGCGCCCGTTGTGCGACCACGCGGGCTTCGTGTCGCCCTTCCGCGCCCCAGTCCTCTTCGAAGTGCAGCACCCGGTAGCTCCCGAGGAGCCCACGGAGCTCTCCCTCCTGAAGCAGGAAGCGGCGGGAGGGGCGCTCGTGCCGCTCGAGGTTGCGCTCCGTGGGCTGCACGAAGACCAGGATCCCGCCCGGGCTGAGCTCCAGGGCGTCGAAGATCGGTCGGTGCAGGAAGTGGACGACGAGCACCAGATCCCAAGGTCCCGGCGGGGGGCCGAGGGCCTCCACGTCCCGTAGCTCGGTGTGCAGCTTCACCCCGCGCTCGTCAGCCAGCGTCCGTGCCAGCGCCAGACCCTGCTCGGCGATGTCGCAGATCCGCACGTCCAGACCGCGGGCAGCCAGCCAGGTGGCGTTGCGGCCAGCGCCACCGGCCAGATCCAGGGCTCGTCCCCGCTCCGGAAGCAGGTGTTGGACGCGGTCCAAGAAGCCGGTGTGGCCCGTCGTGGCGTGACCGCGCTCGGCCCAGAGACGGTTCCACTTCTCCTTCGTGCCCATGTGCCCTCGCGTGGAGGATCATGACAGCACGGAGCCTGCGCTCAGCTCATTCGGGTCCGCAGCCAGGCCGCCTCACGGGCGGCGTGATCTTCGGTGTCCAGAGCGTCGATGAGCCGGACCAGGGCCTCGGGAGGGGAGGGGTAGAGGCCCAGCACCTCCTCGGGAAGGCGGTCCGGAGGGCAGTCCATCCAGGCCTCGGGTCGCTCGCTGAGCATCCGGCAGCCCGCACAGTCGCAGCGGCTCTCACCGCGGCGCAGTCCCTGGTAGGTCGAGGCCATCAGGGCCAGATCCCCAGCCTGCTCCATTCCCAGGGCTTCGGCCCGGGAGGAGGAGACCGGTGGGGGGGTGCCCTCGCGGGACAGCAGGGCATCCCAGGCGGCGGCGATCTGCTGTGGGGAGCCAGCGCAGACCTCGGCCTGGCCAAGCAAGAGACCCTCTCGGTCGCACCAGGCCACGAAGAGCTCGCCGTCCCCGAGCACCGACAAGGGCCGGTCGGCCACCGGCAGTCGCAAGAGCGCTTGCAGGAGGCTCTGGTTGAGGCCGAGCGAGGCCTTGTAGAGCGCCGCCAGGATGCGCGGTATGGGCTCTCCCTGATCGGGGCCGGCCAGAATGCACTGGCAGGTTGCCATCCACGCGCCGTGCACGGTGGCGGGCCACAGCGACGCGGCCCCGCCCCAGTACTGGAGCAGGTGCGGCCAGGCCGAACTGACCTGGCGAGCCGCGGGCACGTTCATGGGCTTGTCGTGACGGCGGTCATGGAAGGGACAGGCCGCCAATTCGATGCCGGCGGACCGGTACAGCGCCGGTTGGCTCTGTTCCCCCAGAGGCCGGCCGTCTTCGTCGAGGAGCGTACCCCTCAGACGGTCTTTGATCCCAACTCCAGCTTCAGCTCGCCCGTGCGCAGCGTGAGCACCACGGTGCCGCTCAGCCCAGGCTTCTTGCTGGGCGCCTCGGTGCTCTGCGCGGCGCTCACCAGGCCCAGTTCCTCGTCGCGGCCCTCGTTCTCCAGAGCGGTCCAGTAGGTGCCGACGAGGACCTCCTGGTCCACGGGCAGTGGCATCCACTCGAGCCTTGGTCCACCGCGCGTCATCATGCCCGTCTGCATGATCCAGGCTGCCTGGCCACCAATGCGCACGTCCCTGTCGTCCAGCATGGCTTCGCCGCTGTCCGCGTGGACGTCGTTGGCTTCCGGGCCGTGGTTGGTGAGGTAGATCTCGATCCGGTAGCGGTCCTCGCCATCTTCTCCGGGCTTCACCATCACCCGTCCGGTGACTTTGGAGCCTTCGGCGGCGATTGCAGGGACGCTCAAGAACAGCCCGGCCAGCAGACCGGAGTCCATGAATTCTCTTCGTTGCAGCATGAGGACTTGGACACCCGTCGCGGTGAAGGGTTCCTCCGACTATATCGATCCAGTGCTGGTGTTTATTCTGCTCGCCTGCGATCGCAGCCCGCCGGGCGACTTTCCCCTACCCGAAGAACTCGAGCCTCGGCGGGGAGAGTTCCTGGTGGCGGTGGTTCCGGACACCCAGATCTACGCCATGAGCTACCCGGAGACCTTCGACGCCCAGATGCGCTGGATCGCGCAGTGGTCCGAGGCCTACGACATCGTCTTCGTGACGCACGTTGGGGACATCGTGCAACACGGCGACAGCGATGAGCAGTGGGAGGTGGCGATGGCTGCCTACGACTGGCTCGAGGACATCGGTCTGCCTCACGGCTTCTCGGCGGGGGGGCACGACTTCTGGGTGGGCGGCGCCGAGCACGACAGCTCCTGCTCGGTCTTCGAGCACATGGACTGCGACATGGTGGACTTCATCAACAACGTCGGTCCACAGCACTACGAGGACCGGGAGTGGTGGGCGGGCTCCTCGCCCAGCGGTCGCAGCAGCGCTCAGCGGATCACCGCCGAAGGCATGGATCTCCTCTTCCTGCACCTCCCACAGGACACCCCTCTGCAGGAGGTGGAGTGGGCCCACGAGGTCCTCGACGCCAACCCGGGTGCCCTCGCGCACCTGACCACCCACCGCTACCTCTTCGACTACCGGCTGACCGAGGCCTTGCCCTCGCCGCTGGATCTGCTTCCTGCGGGCCGCTTCAACTCGGCGACCTACCTGCTGGGAGACCAGAGCCTGGTCTTCCACGACAGCCCCAGCGCGGACGAGCTCTTCGAGGACCTGGTGGCGACGCACCCCAACATCTGGGGCGTGCACTGCGGACACGTGGACTCGGAGTACTGGCAGGACGCCACGAACAGCGCGGGCCTCCCGGTCTACGAGGTGCTGGTGGACTACCAGGACATGGCCGACGGCGGGGGCGGCTGGCTGCGGCTGCTGAAGTTCACGCCCAAGGAGAACACCGTCACGGCCTTCACCTTCTCCACCACCACCGGAGAGGTCCGGGAGAACGGAGCCGGGTACTGGCACAGCATCGAGATCCTCGAGAGCTACAAGGACGCCGCCGAGGAGACCCTGGTCAGCCTCGGGGCCGACATGGAGGAGCTGGAGGCCCTGCTCGAGGCGGCGAAGGTGGAGGGGAGCCCCGAGCAGCAGGAGTACTACGAGTCCCTCTACGGGGACGGTGATCGGGACAGCACCTTCATCATGGACGTGGACTTCCAGGCCTACATCGACGCCAGTCTCTGATGGGGCGCTGGGCGCGCGAGCCGCTTCTGCACTTCCTGGCAGCGGGGCTTCTGGTCTTCGCTCTGCAGTGGGCGCTGGGCGAGCCTCCGGCAGCGGACGACAGCCACCTCATCGTGGTCGACGAGGCCCTTCGGGAGGAGTTGAGCCGGCAGCTCAGGGACTCCTACGGGCGCTCGCCAAGCCCCGAGGAGATCGAGGCCGAAGTGGACCGCTGGGTGGACACCGAGATCCTGGTGCGGGAAGCGGAGCGGCTGGGTCTGGATCGCCAGGACCCCATCATCCGCGAGCGGTTGGCGGCAAAGATGAGCCGGGTGCACGCGGCTCTGGAGCAGGCTCCAGAACCGAGCGACGAGGAGCTGGGAGAGCTCTGGGAGAAGACACGGGCTGACTTTGTTCTCCCCGCCCGGGTCACCCTGCGCCAGCTCTTCTCGCCCGACGAGGACTCCGCCCGGGCTCTGGCGGCTCGCTGGGAGGCGGGAGAGGACCCCCGCATCCTGCCGGGAGAGCCGGCCCCCGGTGGGCCGGTGCTGCGCGGCCGCACCCCGGAACGGCTGGCGGAGCTCTTCGGCCAGGACTTCGCCGATGCCGTCCGGAGCCTGGATGGGGAGGAGATCGTGGTGCTCGAGTCCAGCGAGGGGTGGCACGCGGTGCAGCTCCAGGAGCGCCAGGAGGCGCAGGAGCTGAGCTTCGAGGAGGCGCGGGACCGGCTGGTGGTTCGATGGAAGACCGAGCAGGGCCGGGTGATGGCAGCTCGGGCTGCGGAGGACCTGCGCTCCCGCTACGAGGTGCTCCGGTGATCTGGCTGGGCCTGGCGCTGGCGCACGATCTGGCTCCTGGGGCCATCGCGGTGGAGGAGATCCGGCCGCAGCACTACGCGGTTCAGGTCACCGCGCCCCGGGACGGAGGCAGCCCGGTGGACATGAGCCTTCGCTGGCCCGAGGGCTGCGTCTCGGGACCCTCGCTCCGTTGCTCGGGAGGACTCGCGGGTCGCCTGGAGGTGCCGGCCCTGGAGCACCGTCGGGTGAAGGTGGTGCTCTCCATCACCCACCTGGATGGCCATCAGGACCTGGCGGTGCTCCGGGAGGGGGAGCACGCTGTGGAGCTGGGGCCCGATGGGATCCACCCACCCACCCCCACAGCGTGGGCTCTGCTGGGCCTGGGTGCAGAGCATGTCCTGAGTGGTCTGGACCACCTCTTTGTGGTCCTGGCGCTGACGCTGATCGCTCGTCGATGGACACTGGTCGGTGCGATCACGGGCTTCACGGTGGGGCACTCGGTCTCCCTCGCCGCCTCGGCGCTGGGCGGACTCGCTGTCCCGATGGCGGCCACGGAGCTGCTGATCGCCGCTTCGGTCCTCCTGCTGGCCCGGGAGATCCTCCGGCCGGCGTGGACCTCACAGGCGCCCGTTGTGGTCTCGGGGCTGATCGGCCTGGTGCACGGTCTGGGCCTGGCGGCGGGCTTCACCACCCTGGGCCTGGCGCCCGAGGCGAGGGCGATGGGCTTGCTCCTCTTCAACCTGGGAATCGAGCTCGGGCAGCTCCTTGTCGTGGTCCTCGCCCTGCTCGCCCTCGCGCTCCTTCCCCCGAAGCGTCGCTTGGCGGCCTATGTCCTGGGCCTGCCGGCGGGGGTGTGGACGGTGGAGCGTGCCTGGATCTGGGTGAACTCGCTCTGAACGGTGATCCGTCGGCGCTGCTGATTCGAAGCACCCCCGTCATCAGCTTGTCGTTCCGACCCGTACGGGGGAGGAGTATTGGTGAGCAGACGACCGGAGATCTCATGATCCGAATCGCCCTTGCACTGCTGGCCTTCGCCCTGGCCTGCGCCTCGGAGCCCACCGCTGCGGCTGGAACGGAGGCCGCTCCCGCCCTTCAGGAAGGTCAGGCCGAGGCTGTCTTTGCGGGGGGCTGCTTCTGGTGCATGGAGAAGCCCTTCGAGAAGATCCCGGGCGTGCTGGACACGACCAGCGGCTACACCGGCGGCAAGGAGCTGAACCCCACCTACGAGCAGGTCGGCTACCACCGAACCAGCCACTACGAGGCCATCCGGGTGGTCTACGAGCCCTCCCAGGTCAGCTACGAGCGTCTGCTCGAGGTCTTCTGGCACAACGTCGATCCCACCCAGTCCAACGGCCAGTTCTGCGACAAGGGGGATCAGTACCGCACGGCCCTCTTCACCAGCGATCCTGCTGAGATCGCCCTGGCCGAGGCCTCCCGGGTCCAGGTCGGCAAGGAGCTGGGGGAGCCCATCGTGACGGAGCTGTTGCCCGCCGCCACCTTCTGGGTGGCGGAGGACTACCACCAGGACTTCTACAAGAAGAACCCTGCTCGCTACAACTCCTACCGGCTGGGCTGTGGCCGTGATGCCCGGCTCGAGGATCTGTGGGGGGACAAGGCCGGCCACTGAGGCCGGCTCTAGGGCATCTCGAGGTCCTCGAAATCGAAGCCCGGTGCCACCACGCAGCCCACCAGGACGAAGCCGTGTGGGCCTGGGAGTGGCTCGGCCTCCTGCCAGGAGCCCCCTGCCACCGTGACTTGGAAGAGCGCGGGTGGATCCTGGCCCAGGATCACCTCCTCGTCCGCGATGATGAGCTTCAGGTCATCACCCTGGTGGTGCATCCAGACCTCGTCGCTCTTCACCCGGTGCAGGCGGCTTCGATGGCCGGCGGGCAGCAGGTAGAGGATGCTCGTCACCGCGCTGCGCAGGCCGCCGTGGGCCTCGACCTTGGCCTGGGAGCGGTGGGTCTCTCTGTAGAAGCCGCCCTCGGGATGGGGCTTCAACTTCAATGCGGTCATGAGGTGCTGCGCTCGTTTGTTCATCGGTTAGAGCCTGCCACTATTTCGCTCCTGGAGACACCATGAACGCCCCGATCAACGTCGCTGTCACCGGTGCTGCCGGCAACATCGGCTACGCACTTCTCTTCCGCCTGGCTTCCGGCTCCTGCTACGGCCCGGATCAGCCCATCCGGCTCAAGCTTCTGGAGATCACCCCGGTGCTGAAGGCGCTCGAGGGCGTGGTCATGGAGCTCAACGACGGGGCCTTTCCCCTGCTCCACGGCATCGACATCAGTGACGATCCAAACGAGGCCTTCGATGGGGCGAACCAGGCCTTCCTGGTGGGTGCTCGCCCGCGAGGACCCGGAATGGTTCGCGCCGATCTCATCAAGGCCAACGGGCCCATCTTCGTGGGTCAGGGCAGAGCCTTGCAGCGTGCGGCTGGGGACATCCAGGCCCTGGTGGTGGGAAACCCGGCCAACACGAACGCGCTCATCGCCCTTCACTCCGCCGGTGATCTTCCCCGCGATCGGATCCACGCCATGACGCGCCTTGACGAGAACCGGTCCAAGGCCCAGCTGGCCGCCAAGGCGGGGGTCAGCTCGGGCAGCGTCAGCCGCATGGCGGTCTACGGCAACCACTCTCCGACCATGTTTCCCGACTACCTGCACGCCCTGATCGACGGGCGGCTCGCCACCGAGGTCATCGACGACGAGGCCTGGTTCCAGGAGCACTTCCTGAAGGTGGTGCCCACCCGTGGCAAGGCCATCATCCAGGCGCGCGGCGCCTCCAGCGCCGCCAGTGCAGCGAGCGCGGCGGTGGATCACATGGCCACGCTCTGGCACGGAACCGCCGAGGGCGATGTCACCAGCATCAGCCTCTTCCAGGACGGCAGCCACTACGGGATTCCAGAGGGCATCGTCTGCTCGGTTCCCTGTACGGTCGACAACCGCAAGGTCACCGTGGTGGACGACTTCGAGCACGTCGGGTGGGCGAAGGAGCGCATCGACGCCAGCGCACAAGACCTCGTGAACGAGCGGGAAGCAGTCAGCGATCTGTTGGTCTGAGAGGACTGGGGTACGCATGCCCCATGCCGTTCTCAGATAGCGACAACTTTGTCGCAAGATCCCCCAGTGTGGATCGTACAATTGCTTGACATCGCGGCGCATTCGCTTGACATCACAATCGGCATGGTTTTTGCTTCTGCGCGGATTGTCCCTCCTGAGGTCGCCATGCACCGAACTGCCCTCCTTGCCTCTCTGTTCGCCCTCGCAGCGTGCTCAGACCACGGCATCCACGAGCTCAACGATGGGGCTGGTGCCAACGGTCCTCGCATCCAGGTCGATCCCGAGGTCGTTGACTTCGGGATGTGGAGTGAGGGCGAGGTGGCCTTCGAGTTCTTCACGGTCACCAACGTGGGCCAGGGCGACCTCCACGTCGAAGGCATCGAGCTGGGGGCCTACAGCGATGGCTTCACCATCCTGTCGGAGGAGCTGGAGTTCTTCCTGCCCGCGGGCGCCAGCAAGGACGTCGAGGTCAGCTTCACGCCCTACGGCGTGGAGATGCAGACCAAGGCCTTGATCTCCAGCAACGACGTCGAGGTGGAGATCGCCACGGTGGATCTGCTTGGCCAGGGCGAGGTGCCCGAGCTGAAGATCGACCCGGACCCCTACGACTATGGAAAGACCTACGTGGGCTGTGCTCGTGAGGGCATCATCAACATGTCGAACATCGGTACAGGGCCTCTGACGGTCCAGTACATCGATGCCTACAACGACGGTCAGTTCCTCCTCGATGTCCCGATCACGCTGCCCTACGATCTGCAGCCGGGCGAGGGCTTCGATGTCTACATGGGCTTCGATCCCGATGCCGACATCACCTACAGCGGCGAGCTGTCCGTCACCTCCACCGAGCCCATGGGCACGCGCATCGCGACCCAGAGCGGCGAGGGCAAGTACACGGCGGTCTACAAGGACGAGTTCACCGTTCCGACGAACCCGCCCGCCGACATCGTGTTCCTGGTGGACCAGTCCTGCTCGATGGACGATGACATCAACATGCTGAAGCAGAACTTCAGCTACTTCATCAGCAACCTGAACAGCTACACCACCAACTGGCAGGTGATGGTCGTCAACGCGGACAACGGCTGCAACTCGTCGGGAATCCTGACCAAGAACACCCCGGACTACCAGGGGAAGTTCAGCAGCGCGGTCACCAGTCCGGGTGGCTACCACACCGAGTCCCTGCTCACCCCCGCCGCCGAGGCCGCGTACAAGTCCGGCAACAGCGGATGCAACTCGGGCTTCATGCGCTCGGGTGCCCTGCTTCACATCATCCCGGTCAGCGACGAGCCGGAACAGTCCGCGTGGACCAGTGGCAAGAACTGGAGCACCCTGGTTCAGGAGATCACCGACGCCAAGGGCAGCGCCAGTCTCGTCAAGATCAGCGCTATCGTGGGTGACTACCCGAACGGCTGCGGTTCTGCGGATCCGGGCACGGGCTACTACGAGGCGGTCAACTACACCGGTGGTGAGTTTCTCAGCATCTGCTCCAGCAACTGGAACAGCTACATGCCGCTGCTGGCGGAAGCCTCCGTGCAGATGGATACCTTCGAGCTCACCGCTACCCCGGTGGAGAGCACCATCGAAGTGCGGGTCAATGGCAACGTGGTCGACTCCTCGGCGTGGGAGTACGACGCGGGTGGCAACACCGTCAGGATCCTTCAGAACCCCCCGAGCGAGGGTGACCACGTCAAGATCATCTACGCCGGCCTGGCCAACTGCGACTAGGCGCCCTCTTCAGGGTCGGCTCGTGAGGGATCGATGAGCTCCTCTCCAGGGGGGGTTCGGTGGCTTCGCTTCGAAGTATGGCGGCCTGGCTCCTGAGCCGCTCGCTCTTCCCCGTGGCTTTCGCCGCGGCTCTGGGCGGGACGCTTCTGGGTCTCCAGCAAGGTGTCTCCGAGGGCCGCATCCTGGGAGTCATCATCGTCTGCACCATCGTGGTGGTGGTGGTGTTCGAGCGGCTTCTCCCGGAGCACCCGGACTGGAATGTCTCCCAGGGGGATGTGGGCACGGACCTGGTGCACGGCGTGGTCTCGTCGACCATTCACGAACTGCTCAAGGTGGGCTTGCACGTGGCCTTCATCGGCCTGGCGGCCTGGCTCTCCGAGCTCGTGGGGGGCTCCCTGTGGCTCATGGATTGGCCTCTCCTGCTCCAGCTTGCCCTGGCGCTGGTGATCTCTCAGTTTGGCGAGTACTGGGCTCATCGGGCCATGCACGAGCTTCCCCCGCTCTGGCGTCTGCACGCCACCCACCACAGTCCTGGCCGTCTCTACTGGCTCAACGCGTCGCGCTTCCATCCCCTGGATGCGGTCATCCTCCTCACGGTTGCGCTCACTCCGCTCATCGTCCTGGGCGTGGGTTCGGACGCGCTGCTGCTCTTCGCGGTCTGGGTGTCCGTCCATGGCCTCTTCCAGCACTGCAACATTCGGCTTCGTCTTGGGCCGTTGAACTACCTCTTCAGCATGGCGGAGCTTCACCGCTGGCACCACTCGCTGAGCCTCGAGGAAGCCAACTCCAACTACGGAAACAACATCCTCTTCTGGGATCTCGTCTTCAGGACCGTTCACTACCCGAAGGACCGGGAGGCATCGGCGGAGATCGGTCTCAGCGATCTGCCTGGCTTCCCGAAGGACTACCTGGGACAGCTGCTCTCGCCGTGGCGCTGGGAGCGCAACCAGGAGGGCGGCTAGGTCCTCTTCGGGCTCGCTGGCCCGAAAGCGGCCAGGGTTCGCTCCACGTCGTCGTCGTCGATGTCCAGGTGCACCACCAGCCGGATGCTCGTCGGACCCACGGCGAAGCAGGCCACGCCGCACCGTGCGAGCTCCTCCTGGCGGCGGGGAGCGTCCGGCAGGGTGACGTAGAGCATGTTCGTCTCGGGCTCGACGCAGGCGTAGCCCGCTGCGCTGAGCCCCTCGAACAGGGCTCGCGTACGGCGGTGGTCCGTCTCCAGGCGGTCGATGTTGTGCTCCAGGGCGTAGAGCCCACAGGCCGCCAGGTAGCCAGCCTGCCGCATTCCCCCGCCCATCATCTTGCGCATCCGACGAGCCTTGCGGATGAAGCCCGAGGGTCCGCACAGGAGGCTGCCCACGGGAGCTCCCAGTCCCTTGGACAGGCAGAACATGATGCTGTCGTAGTCTCGGCACATGCGTGCGAGGGAGCTGCCTGCAGCCACGCAGGCATTGAAGGCACGAGCCCCATCGACATGGGTGTGGAGACCTCGCTGGCGGGCGGTCCGGGCGATCTCGTCCAACACGGCTTGGGGGTAGACCGCTCCACCTCCCCGGTTGGTCGAGTTCTCCACGCACACCAGCCGCGCGGGAGCGTAGTGATCGTCATCGGGCCGGATGGCGCCCTGGACCATCTCGGCCGAGAGGAAGCCTCGCTCTCCGACCAGGGTGCGGACCTGTACTCCGCTGATCACGGCGGCCCCGGCGGCTTCGTGGTTGAAGGGGTGCGCGCCAGCCTCCATCAGCACCTCGTCACCGGGCTCGGTCCAGCCGCGGATGGCCAGCTGGTTGGCCATCGTGCCCGAGGCGGTGAACAGGGCAGCCTGCTTGCCGGAGAGATCGGACGCGCGGCTCTCCAGAGCCTTGACCGTGGGGTCGTCTCCGAGCACGTCGTCGCCGACCTTGGCGCGGATCATCGCCTCGAGCATGCCTTCGCACGGGCGGGTGACGGTGTCGCTGCGAAGGTCGATCATGCGGGCTCCACGAGTGCAGGAAGGTAGTCGTCGGGGGGCTCGACGCCACAGAGAGTGAGCACCGTGGCGGCTACGTTGGCCAGCCCAGGGTCGGTCAGGTCACGAAGGCGCCAGCTGGCCGACGGATCGACGAGGATGAAGGGCACCGGGTTCAGGGAGTGGCTGGTTCTGGGGGTGATGCCGTCCTTCTGGAGCATGTCGTCGGCGTTGCCGTGGTCGGCGGTGATCAGCAGAACCCCCCCGTGTCTTTGGATGGCCCGATCCAGTCGCCCCACGCAGCTGTCCACCACCTCGACCGCTCGACGGGTCGCGTCGATCTTGCCGGTGTGGCCCACCATGTCGCCGTTGGCGAGGTTCAGTCGGATGTGCTTCACGCTGCCCTCGGCGATGGCTGCCACGACCGCTTCGGTGATCTCCTGTGCCTTCATGGCGGGGGCTTCGTCAAAGGGCACGTCATCGCTGGGCACCTCCTGGTAGCGCTCCAGCCGCTCATCGATGAAGCCGCTTCGGTTGCCGTTGAAGAAGTAGGTGACGTGACCGTACTTCTGCGTCTCGCTGATGGCGAAGGTGCCGACTCCGGCCTGGGCCAGCACTTCACCCACCGTGCAGTCGATGGTTGGCGGGTCCACCAGGTAGTGGTTGGGAATGAGCAGGTCCCCGTCGTACTGCATCATGCCGGCGAAGCGGACCTTTGGCGCTTCTCCCCGTTCGAAGCCCACCGGACGCCCCTCGAAGGCGCGACTGATCTCCATCGCGCGGTCTCCTCGGAAGTTGAACAGGAGCACCCCGTCGCCATCGCGGATGCGACCGTCGATCCCCTCGATCACGAAGGCGGGGAGGTACTGGTCGTTGACTTCGGGGTCCTCCTCATAGAAGGTGCGAACGGCTTCGGAAGCGCTGGGGAAGGGGCGGCCCTCGCCGCGTACGTGGCACCTCCAGCCTCGGGCCACCATGTCCCAGCTGGCCTCGTAGCGATCCATGGTGATGTGCATGCGACCGCCACCGCTGGCGATGGCGTAGTCCTCGTCCCCCTCCAGCGCGGCGTCCAGGGTGGTGATGTAGCGGAGTGCGGTGCGCTCCCCGACGTCGCGGCCGTCCGTCAGGACGTGGACTCGCAGACGCTCGACGCCGGCTGTGCGCGCCGCTTGGATCAGGGCCAGCACATGATCGATGTGGCTGTGGACCTTGCCATCGGAGAGCAGGCCCAGGAGGTGGAGAGTGCCGGACCCGGTCAGCCAGCGCCAGGTCTCTCCGAAGGCGGAGCCGCTCGCCACCGCCAGGTCCACCAGCTTGGCTCCCTGGTCGAAGATGCGGCCGGCACCCAGCGCGTTGTGGCCGACCTCGCTGTTTCCCATGTCCTTGTCCGAGGGAAGCCCCACCGCGGTGCCGTGCGCCTTCAGGAGGCAGTGGGGGTGCTCTGCTCGGAGACGATCCAGGTTTGGCGTGTGGGCCAGGAAGACCGCGTCACCGGGGCCCTGGTCGCCCTGGCCGACGCCGTCGAGGATGCAGAGCACGACAGGCTTCATGGGTGCCCCCTTATCCGCTATCGTCCAAGGCATGAGCCTCGCCCTGCTGTTGTTTTCCTGCGCCGATGCACCGCCGTCGATCACCAGCGTGAGTCCGGACACGGCAAGGCTCGGTGAGACCCTGACCATCCTGGGCACCGACTTCCAGGAGGGCGCGACGGGCACCCTCGGTGGGCAGCCGATGGCGGTCAGCTTCAAGGGGCTGATCAAGCTGGAGGGGACCGTGCCGGAGCTCCAGCCCGGCGCGCACGAGCTGGTCGTGAGCAATCCAGACGGTCAGTCCACGAGCCTGTCGAACGCGCTCACGGTGCCGGAGCCCCCCGAGGAGATCCGCATCTGCAGTGCTGAGTACACCGCGTACAGCCAGTTTGCTGGAGGCCGAAAGCTCATCAAGATCGACCGCCACCACCCCGATGGCGGGGAGCCCGAGCGGCTGGAGATCCACTTCGATGAGGTCGAGGCGGTGGAGTACGAGGGCCGGGTGCAGGAGGAGGACTACTGCTCCGCCATCCTGCTGCGGCTGACGGATGGACGCCGCATCGTCTACGAGGACAGCAAGGATCTGAACTTCCGGTCCAAGGCCCAGGAGATCGCCCAGGCCATGGCCAAACCGGTGGATGTGATCCACGAGGACGAGGTGCCACGATGATGCTCTGGCTCACCCTTGCCAACGCCGGCATCGTCAACAACATCGGGGAACCGGTGGAGTTCGAGCTGGCCGGGACCTTCGCACGCCTCTTTCCCCTGGAGGACGACACGTGGCGCGTGGCTCTGGGGGCTGGCAGGGGCGTCAAGTTCCAGACCGTCGACGATGAACTCTTCGCCACGGACCAGTTCCAGGACATCGTCAGTGGCACGGAGTTCATCGACACCGCCATTGCGCCTTGTCCCGATGGTGGGTGGTTGATCGCCGGTTCGGGGAACGTCGAGTCCCACAACGACACCCTGTGGGTCTACCGCTTGGACGCGAACGACCAGATCGTCGGGAACAGCACCGTGGTCGATCGCCAGAGCGGGGCGAACACCAACGACATGGCGGTGGTGTGCAGCAGCATCATCACCGGCGTTGGCTGGGCGGAGACCTTCGCGCACATCGACGCCAACGGCCAGGTGAGCAGCACGGTGGGTCTGGACAAGTTCCTCATGGGAGCGGGCATCACCACCATCGACGGGCAGGTGTACATCACCACCGACAACGGGCCGAACTCGGGGGATCTCACGCTGACGATCTACGACAGCGGGCTGAGCGTGACCGAGACGCACACCCTGGAGGTCGAGGTGGGCAACGGGAGGGTCTACTGGCCGATGCGTCTGCTCCAGCTGGACGAGGACACCTTCATGGTGATCTCCATGGCGCGGAACGACGGCGACTTCCAGGCCGACGAGGGCAATGTCTGGCTGCACTTCTACGACGCTTCCTGGGAGCACAAGGAGAGCACGCAGATCAGCGCGTACGGTGGCCCTGTGGGCTGCATGAGGCCCTGGGTCAGTCGCCGGGGGGACACCCTGATGGTGTCCTGGGACAGCGAGATCCGTCCCTATGGAGTGAAGGTGACCATCGGCGGGGTGGGTACGGTCGACACCGCCGATCCGGACGACACGGCCGCGGGGGACACCGACGAACCGATCGGCGGGAAGGACTGCGGCGGCTGCGGAGGGGGCCTCGGTGGGCTGGTCGGGCTGGCTCTGCCGCTGCTGGTGAGGCGTCGGCGCTCGCCCTCAGGCTGAGCGTCTCAGGCGGGTGGCAACATCCTGAGCATGGCCTGCTGCCAGCGGTCGGCGATCCTGGCGCCATGATCAGGGTCCTCGATGGATGATCGTTTCGCAGGCTCTCTCGGTAGGGGCTCAGAAGAGCCAGGTAGCGCCCGCTTTGGAGCATGGGCTCGAAGGCCGGAAAGCTCACGCTGTCTCGTGCCAGCAGCTACTCGTCGTCATCCTTGCCGAAGTCGACTTCCTTGTTTCCGACCTTGACCTTCTTGCCCTGGATGCCGACCTCGTTGTTCTTGCCGATCTTGACGCGGAACTCCTCACCGCCGCCGGCCTCGGCCTCGAAGGCTCCGTTGGCGACGTCGATCTGTGCGCCACCCCGCTCGCCTCCAGCGCCCACGTCCACACCCTTGTCGCCGCCGATGGTGGCGTGCGCACCGGTGCCGTCCCCGGCGGTGGCGTCGACTCCGTCCTCTCCGATCTCGATGTGCTCCGCTTCGTCGCCATCGATCTCGCCCTCCTCCCCCGCGCCGACGGTGGCGCCTTCGTCTTCGGTGGGGGCTTCCGAGCCAGACCCCTCATCCGGTGGGGGGCCGGAGCCCGCTTCCGGAGGGGGGCCGGAGCCCTCGGCCGTGGCTTCCTCGGCGGTGGGCTCCTCAGCGGTCAGGTCCTGGAACTCGATCTCATCGCCGCAGGCGAGCATGAACACCAATAAAGACATGCGGGCTTCGCTCCGGTGGGAGGCCACGATACGCGAAGGTGGCGGGAGGCTCAATCGCCCTCTGCCCCTCGGGTGGCTGCCACACCTGCCTCGTGGAGCTCTCGGACCATGATGACCGACGTGGGGATCTGGGTGCGGATGGTCAGCCAGGGCGGGATGTTCCCGCTGGGGTCATAGACAAAGCGGGCCTCCAGCAGGACGGCATCCGCACTCCGTGAGAGCAGGTAAAAGCCCTCGTCCTCGGCGATGACCACGCGTCCGTCAGCGGGTTCGGGCTGCTCCTCTGCCCGCCTCCAGTCGTAACGAACGGCCCCGTCGGCCTCGCTGCGGCGCCACTCCAGCACCACCTCGCGGTCGCTCAGCCCGGGGACCCGGTGCACGTGGTGGACCTTGAGCCAGTCCCCGTTCCTGCCGGCCCAGTCGGCGCTTGCGACCGCACCCCACACCTGGTCGTGGTTGGCGTAGTCGCCGATCACTCCCTGGAGCGCATCAAAGGACACGTCCTCCCATCGGCACGTGACGCTGATCGGGATCAGGCCGTCAGGACGAGCGTCCTCTCGGTAGAAGAGGCAGCCCTCGCTCTCCTTGACCAGCTCGCCTGCGGTGGCGAGGGCGAGCCAGAGCACCTCAGTGGGTGCGAGCGTAGCTGCCCAGGGCACCCACGAAGTCCAGTACGCCGCTGTTCTGGAAGGCGGAGATGATGAAGCTCGGGACGCTGCCTCCCGGTTCGTACTGCAGGGAGTAGCCCAGCTTGGAGCCCGCTCCGTCGGCCTCGATCAGCCAGTAGCCATTGCACTTGTCGGGCAGGACGTTGTCACCGCTGAGATCGCTCTGGTCCTTGTCTTTTCGCCACCAGTGCTGGATCGCGCCTCCCTTTTCCGTACGTCCGTGAAGCTGGATCACCTCGCGATCCGAGATTCCAGGGTTCACGTGAACCTGCCGGACACGGAGTATGCCTCCCTTCTCGACGAGCACTTCGCTGTCGGAAATGCTGGGGAAGATGGTCTCGTAGAGGCCGATGTCGCCGACCAGCTGGTCCAGCTTGGACACCGTGAGATCGGGCCAGACGCACTCCACGTAGACCTTGGCGATACCGCTGGCGAGCTTGGGCCCGAGGTTGACCGTGCAGTCATCGGTCGTTTTCGTGGTGCTGTAGCCATCGGGAACGGCCAGCAGGGACGTGAGCAGGACTCCAAGCATCGAGCCTCCTAAGGGTCGGCATCTATAACCCCGGTTAGGGCCATTTCATGTCACGCGCGGTGGTCATTGGTGGTGGAATCACGGGCACGTTGAGCTCCGTGGCGCTTCTCGACGCGGGCTTCGAGGTCGTGCTGCTCGAGGCTCGTCACATCGGCGCCGGCAGTTCGAGCCGCACAGCGGCCGGCATTCGTCAGCAGTTCAGCACCCGCGAGACCGTCATCGGCATGCGCTACGCCGTGGGGATGTACCGGGACTGGACGCTCGGTCCGGAGAGCCCCATTCATCAGAACGGCTACCTCTTCCTCTTTTCGGACGACGAGGCGTGGTCGGCGGCCAGGGCCCGCGTGGAACAGCAGCGGGACTGGGGTCTCACCGAGGTCGAGGCGCTCGGTCCCGGTGCACTGCCAGAGTGGGTGGACGGGGCTGTCGGAGGCACCTTCTGCCCGACGGACGGCTTTCTTCGGCCGGAGGTGGTCTACAACGACGCCAGCGCCCTTGTCCGTGAGCGAGGGCGACTCCTGCAGAACGCCGCCGTGACCGCGGCGGGTCATGCCGGCGGGCGATTGTCCTGGGTGGAGGCGCGCGGAGAGCGCATCTCTGGCGATGTCTTCCTGGACTGCACCAACGCCTGGACCCGTCGCGTCGGGCCCATCCTGGGTGGTGTCGATCTTCCGGTTGCGGCGCTCAAGCGCTACCTGTGGTTTCTCGAGCGTGGCGAGGCGCTCAGCCCCGAGACCTTGCTGTCCATGCCGCTGGTCATCAGCCCCAGTGGGGCCTATTGCCGGCCGGAGAACGCGGGCAGCCTGATGCTCGGGTGGAAGCACACCGCTCGGGACGAGGCGCTGACCTACAGCTACGAGGACCAGGACGAGATCGAGGTCGAGCACTACCACCGAAGCGGGATCGACGCCCGCCCCTACGAGGCGTGGATGGCCCTGGCCGAGGTGATCCCCGCATTCGCGGACTTCGCTGGCATCTCGGCAACGACCGGTGGCTTCTACGGGACCACGCCCGATCACAACCCCTTCATCGACATCGATCCTCAGGTCGAGAACCTGATTCGTCTGGTGGGCTTTTCAGGGCACGGGGCCATGTTCGGCCCCTTCACGGCTCAGGCCGCGGTAGCCCTCGCGTCGCAAGGTCGCGCTCCCGATATCCAGCTCCTCGGGGAGCAGGTCTCGCTGGACGCCTTTCGCATCGGGCGCGAGTATGCCCACGCGGAGGCCATGGTCATCTGAGCGGACCCGTTCAGCGCCTGCTGCGCATCCGCTCAGTAGGTGTTGTTGTTGTTGAGGAAGAGCGTGTTGACGGATTTCGTGGCGGTGTATCGGCTCTCTGCGCCGTTACCGTCGATGTCCGCGCGTGCCTTGACCGTGAAGTCCGAGGACGAACTGGTGCTCACCTCGTAGGTGCCGCGAACCTGCCCGTCGGGGGACCAGCCGAGCTGCTGGAAGGCAGAGTTGCCTCCAGCCCATGAGGTCTGTGCCTTGCCCAGGGTGTGGTTCGGGTGATCCGAGCACTTGAGGTACTTGTCGAAGATGGCTTCGTAGCCCTGTTCTGCACTCTTGATGCCGGTGGCATTTGCGGGCAACTCGGCCCGCTTGGCCCGGTACTGCATCTCGACGAAGTTGGGGATCGCGATGGCGGCCAGGATGCCGATGATGGCGACCACGATCATGAGCTCTACGAGCGTGAAGCCCTTCACAGATTTCTCCGATCAGTAGGTTTGTCCACCGACATGAGACCACAGTGGCCGTGGTGGCCCTGAGCTTTCTTTGGGCGGACCGCCAAGGACGAAGCCCTGCGGATTCAGAGCGGGTGGGTGGCGCTTGGGCCAGCCTCGCCGCCGATGTACAGCAACGGCAGGTATGGAGGAAGAAACCAGGACAAGCGCTGCATGAAGCCGTCGAACTGTTGACGGTCGGGGAAGCCAGCGGGGTCGACATTGAAGAGCAGGTTGCGCTCCGGGTCCATCGCGGGATCCAGCATGAGCGAGACCATCGGCGTCTCGATTCCACAGGCCTGCAGGTAGCGCCGCAGGGTCGCGCGGGCCCAAGCAGGCATCAGCTCTTCGTCGGGATTGCCGACCAGCACCTGGCGTTGCTCCCCGGCCTCCAGCCGCTCCACCTGGGTTCCGACCGGCCCGCCCCCGAGGAAGCTTCCCCGCGCCCGCAGCGACCACAGCGAGCCATAGGTGAAGACCCATCCGGGGGGATTGCGGGCGGGCTCGATCACGATTCCGTAGCCACGGTCGGTGCAGTGCTCCAGGAGGTGCGAGACACAGAAGGCGGAGAAGGGCTCTCCGGGAGTCGGGAGCTCCAGCAGGAAGTAGGGGAAGCCATCAGGCCCCTGGATGACCTGGGGGTCGCGTGCTGCCAGGCTTGCGTCGATGGCGGCGTCCTGGAAGCTCTCCAGCCACTGCTCGGAGCGCTCATCCGGAGCCACCGCCAGGAGTTGGGCGAGCTGCTGCGTCTTCTCGAGATCGAACATCAATCTCCGCTAACGGAGAGGACCTGCCCACGCCGCGGGGAGCGAATCAGCGGGGCTCCAGGGCCATGGCCACCGGGACGCCCTCAAGGCCGTCGATGCTGATGATGTGGCCCCCGGCCTCGAGGTGAAGTTGGCTGGAAGCCCCGCCATCAAAGCCCATGGCGTCCTGGCAGCCCAGCCCGCCCAGCACCGTGGCGGTCTCGGAGAGGGTGAGGCCGTTGGTCAGCGTATCGGTGACCACGATCCAGACCAGGTCTTCTGCGTCTGTACAGACCGCGGTGCGCCGTGCGAGTTCGTGGACGGGGAAACCCCGACCGCCGTAGCGCATGTAGGCGAAGGTCTCGCCCTCACTCATGATGGCCGGGAAGCCCTGGAAACCCTGCACCAGGTCCTCGTCCAGAGGGGCCTCCTTCCGGTTCACGATGCGTGGGCGCTGCCCGGCCTCGACCAGGAAGTGGGCCGCCCAGACGCTGCCCTGGCGGCTGCGTCGACGACCGTCCTGGACCAAGAGCCCCACCGGGCCCTCCTCCGAGAAATAGCTGGCGTTCACGAGCAGGGTGACAGCAGGGTGCTGCACGGCCACGTCCTGTACGGTACGGCGCTGGAAGTCCTTGGTCGCGAGTAGCCGAAAGCGCCACAGCTCCGGATCTACACGGACCAGCACGAGAGGCACCACCTGGGGATTGGGATCCCGCCGAAGCTCGACGAGTCCGTGGGAGAGGCCGGGCTCCAGCTCCTCCAGCGTGACATGCGGCAACAGAAAGGAGTCTTCAGGCGACCAGAAGCGGTGTTGCTCCAGGTGCGGATCGACCGCGGCCCAGCCCTCCGTGGTGTTCACGGACAGCTGCCCTCTGGGACCCAACTGACGCCAGGTACGCTCCAATTTGTCTCGGGCGTTCCACGCCAGCAGGCTCGCCAGGGCCAGCCCGAGGAGCGCGGTGGCGAGTCGCTTGTTCAGTCCTGGTAGGCCTGGACATCGAGGGTGCCGTCGTTGCCCTCGTAGTCGAGAATGGTGAAGCGCACGGTCCAGTCCTCGGCCGAGGAGCACGGGATCCCGTAGTCGGCTTCCTTGAAGGAAGCGAAGCAGTTCCCCTGGTTGGGGTCACAGACCAGGATGCCCGACATCTCGTGGAGGACGTTGCCCTCCTGCAGGAAGGCGACATCGTGCTGACCGACTCCTCCGGGCACGTCACCTACTCCCTGCGGATCGGTGTAGGACACGACGAAGGTCCACTGGTAGTACTGGTCGCCGGTGTCGTGCAGGAAGCAGTGGGCGTCGCCGTCAAAGAGATCCGGGCTTACGCCGTCCTCGACCTCGGTGTCGCCAGTCTCGCCGGAGGTGTCATCGGCCTCTTTCTCGCCACAGGCGAGGACGAGGGTCAGGGAAGAAAGAAGCATTAGGTTTCGCATCAGGACCAACTTAGCTGACAAAAAAGCGAGGGGGCAGCCACGCGGTGCCCCCCGTTGAGGTGAGTTCGACGCCGAGAACCTCGTGCGCAGCAGCAACGATATCGTCTTCGTTGAGGATTGTGGCGTTCTCGAGCTTCAGACTCTGGGCGATGCCGGGCACGTTTTTCTGACCGACAGCGCGGGTGGGCAGGCCAGGAAAACGCTCTACAGCGTGCCCCTGGATCGAGCGCACGAAGCCGGCGAAGGAGCGATCCTCGGAGCAGACGACCAGGCGACCGGTTCGGGCCACGCTCTCGTAGACCAGGTCCAGGTCGGGAGGGACCAGGGTGCGCAGGTCGATGAGCTCCGCGGAGATGCCTTCCCCCGCCAGGGTCTCGGCTGCTTTCATCGCGGTCCAGACCGCGCGGCCCCAGGAGACGATCGTGAGATCATCGCCGTGGTGGCGGACAACGCCTTTGCCAAAAGGCACGCGGATGTGATCCGGAAGCTCCGGGATCTCGCCGCGCATGATGCCCTTCTTCAGCTTCGAGATGGCCGCGGGATCGGTGGGCTCTCCGGGGAAGGCGGGCCCGAGGGTCTGCCGGTACATCCACTTCGGTTCCAGGCAGATGACGGGACCCTCGTATTCACTGGCCGTCATGATGAAGCCGTAGGCATCCCAGCTGGTGCTGGGCATGACGATGACCAGTCCCGGGATGGGCGTGAAGTAGCCGTCGATGGACATCGAGTGGTAGACGGCGCCCCCTCCGAAGGGGTCCGTCGGCGTACGCATCAGCAGCTTGCTGGTGCTGCGTCCGTTGCTGCACCAGTACATGTTTCCGAGATGGACCAGCCAGTGGAAGCAGTTGAGGCTGTAGTCGCCGAACTGCACCTCCGGCAGGGCCATGAGGTCGTCGTGCAGGCCCAGGCCTGTGCAGTTGCCCAGGATCAGTGGTTCGTTCAGCGGGGAGTCGATGACCCGGTCTTCGTGTCGAGCATGGAGGCCTGCGGTGGCCTGCATGACGCCGCCCAGACGCCCGACGTCCTGGCCCACGATGACGCCGCCGCAGTTCTCCAGCAGATGGTCCAGAGCGGACCGGATCGCCGCGGCGTAGGTGATGTTGGTCTGGCCCTCCGCCGAGGGTGGTTCGGTGACCTCGGGGAAGGGAGGATGAATGTGCTCGAGGATGCTGTCCAGAGGGGGGTCTGCTTCCGCCCGAACTTCGGCAAAGAGCGCCGTGACCTCCTCATTCTGATGCCCCATGATGCGCCCGAGGTCATGGTGGGCGAAGAAGTCCCGGCCGGTGCCCTCGATGCGGGTGAGGATGTCGGCCTCTTCCAGGATTCCCTTGGCGACGAGCTCCTTGCCAAAGGTGATGATCGGATCCTCCTGGGAGAGGTCGAAGGTCATGTCGGCGGCGCTGCTGTGGCCGTTGAAGCGTGGCAGTGAGTGCACATGAAACAGGGCGGCCTTCTGGTTGTCGACCACGTACCGAGCGCAGCGGTAGGTGGTCTCGAAGGTGTCCATGAAGTCGCTGCCGTCACAGCTGAAGAAGGCCAGCCCGAAGCCGCGGGCGTAGGCCTCGAAGTCCTTGATCCCTCGGCCGTCCTCGGGGGTCGTGGAGATCGCGATGCCGTTGTCGGTGATCAGGACGATGAGCGGCAGTTCCCACACGCTGGCAGCGTTCATCGTGTCGTGGAGGTCGCCCTCCGCGCTCGTGCCATCGCCGATGATTCCCATCGCCAGGCTGTCGGTGCGGCCCTTCTTCTTGAAGCCCAGCGCGTAGCCGGCGGCCTTGCCCAGCTGCATGCCCACGGGGCTCTGCACCGGAAGCACGCCGTATTCAGGCAGGTCCAGGTGATAGACCATCTGGCGCCCGCGGGTCATCGGGTCGGTGTCTTTGGAGATCTGTTTGCGGAGCACCGTTCGGGTGAAGTCGCGGTCGCCGTGTAGAGAGCACCACGTCCCGACCAGGCAGCCGCTGCGGTAGTGGGGCACGAGGCCGATGCGGGACTTGTCCACGACCTTTGACAGGGCCAGGGCCGTGGCGGCGCCGTGGACCTCCTCTCCGGGTCCCCAGATGGCGAACTTGACGTCCCCGCGGCTGGCCAGCCGCACGATCTGCTCCTCTACGGCGCGGGAGCGTACGCTCTGCTCGTAGGCCATACGGAACTCGTCCGCGGTCAACTCCGGCACATGGATCTCTTCATCGTGGGAGTGCTCGGACAAGGATCTCCTCCAGGCTCGAAGGGCTTAACTCGCCTGAGGTGGCCCCCGGCCGGCACCAGCCAGATCGGTGCATGCGGGGCCTTTTCGAAGCCGCGATCGTCCGCCGCTTACGTATAGGAAACTTACGACCCAATAACGAAGAGACATTCCCAATAGGAAATCCACAAGAAATATTAGCACCCTACGTAAATATAGCGAGAGGTAGCCAAGCCCTATTGATAACTATTGGGCAGGTACGATCCAGGCAGAGTGGTTCCAAGTGCCTGAAATCACGCTTCTCAATAGTTGGCACGGGGTGTGCAAAGGAGGAGCGCGACATCCGGGGTGACCCGGGGTCGACCGAGGGGAACAACCTCGGTTCGTTCTTTGACGTCGACAAATATTGAAAAACCCATGGAAGTATCGGGCGATCGGGCGGTGGCAACACCGGTCGAGCGCAACGGACTCATCCAGTGGAGCAAGGCCCTGAAGTCGGCCGACCGAGAATCTGGACCACGGCATGCTGTGGAGCGGAAACTCGGAAGAGAGCAGTCGGAACGCCACCTTGGTGGCAACTTCCCCGCGGGGAGCCGATTGTTGAGGCCCGTACCGGGATGCGGTGAAAGCGATGGCAAGTCTGTCGTGGGAGCCCGGGAGGTCGTGGTGGATGCAAAGCGGAAACTTGCGTGGCGACACGCAGGGGAAAGCGGAGCAGGCCGGAGCGTGTAGGAAGCCGGAGACGGTGGAGGACACACGGACGGTCAGCCGCAGGAGATGGCGGACGACGAGGCGCAGCAGAGAACCGGGAGACCGGGGGGATGCTACGCGGAGTCGCTGAACGACGGCACGAACCCCTCGGGGAGCGTGCAGGAGGCCCAGGAAGGCGCGGATCGGAACGCAGGCGGCAACGTCAGCGGAGCGCGATGCGCTGGAGTGTGCGGTAACGGCAAGAGGGTACCGAGAGCGCGGTGACGCGGCTCTCACCTACGGATGAGGGGAAAACTTCAGAGGGTTCCGCGTCGTGCGGATGGTGATCGGAAGCCAGCAGGCCAAGCGTTTCGAGAGGAGCGGGAGGCAGTTGGGGACCGGAGACCAGAAACGCGGCGAACCCCACGGCCGGTATCGGGATGCAACAAGCCCGAAGGCCAGAACGCAGACCTCGGAAGAGGGAGCCAGTCAAGCGGTGTGAAACCGAAGACCGGTGGCTGCGGAACCGTTGGCACGGTTCCTGGTGCAGCGAGTGATCTGGAGCATCGGTGGAGGGGCGGAAAACCCAAACTCATGAGAGGAGGCCGCCAGTTCGCGGAGACGCGACAGGCCAGCACCAAGGGTATGTCTCTGAGGAGGAGACGAAGTCCACGAGGGCGGACAACACATCGGGAAAACCTCGAGGGTCCCGCCGGCAATGCATCACGCAATAACGCCGACGGAAGACCGGGGAGGATGCGGCGAAGGCTAAACGAGTCGCTACGGATGTGAAGGAGTGAGGCGCTCATGCGCCAAACAGAAGCCCTGAAGGTCCCGTGAAACCTCGCGAGAGGCCCGACCACGTCTCGACGTGGAAGGAACCCTGAAGTGCCCAAGACTCTGAAGGGAGGGATTCGGGCTCGGATGTCACCTAAAGGCCCCGTCAGCGAAAGCTGGCGGGGTCTTTTTTTGTTTCCCCGCGGTGGTCGATCGGTGGCTCGCCGCCGCGGCTGGGCTCGGCCTGGGCTCAGATCTGGTTGAGTACCGCGCCGATGGCTGGTGCGCGCAGGAGCACCCGGGCCTCACCCGGCATGCGCACGGTACGGAGCAAGCCTGCCAGGAAGAGGGGGCGGTCGACTTCTGGGATCTCGAGCAGTGGCTCACCTTTCAGAAGCTGGTCGAGACGATCACTCAACATGCTGTCGCTGTTGACGATGTCCACCGCAAAGCGGATCTCATCGGCGAGTGGTCCGATGGTTCGGACCAGACCCGCTCGACTCCTTGGCACACGGCCCTGTGCCCGGGCGCCACAGCCCAGAGCTTCGACCACGGACGGAATGCCTCCGCTGAAGCGCGCCGCCGACTCCAGGTTGGAGCGCGGTGTCGGTCCCGAGCGCCCGATGATGGCGGCCGCTGCTTCCGCCTCTCCATAGTCCTGGAGCTGGACGCGGCTCGCCTCGACCAGGCTGATGGAGGCGTCGATGGTGCCCGCTGCGAGCATGGTCACCCGCCGATCCACCGGCGTCTGTTCGGTGAACAGAGCCCAGATGTCGGAGAGATCCTCCAGAGCATCGATCGGCAGATTCTCGGCACCGTGAACCAGAAGCGCCACGCGCTCCGTGCACTCTTCCTGAGCTCGCATCAGGAGCCCCATGGCTGCCGTGCGGAAGCCTCGGCGTCCAGCCACCATCATGGGTAGGGCGTCCTCGCGCCACAGCAACTGCTGGAGCACGCACAGGATGAAGTTCCAGGCTTCGGGGGTGCTTCGGCCCTTGAGTGGTCTGAAGGAGACCGTGCGGCAGCCGACCGTCGGCTCGCCCGCCGCCAGGTCCAGAGCAATGTCCTCCAGGAAGCCCTGCGGCTGCGACCAGCGAGGGGTCAACAGGATCAGAGGCTCCATGCGCCGAAGGTGTGTGCGGACCTTGCGCGCCGTACGGCCGCGCAATGCAGCTTCCAGAAAGTGCTGTTCCGGGTCGAATCGTCCTTCAGATCGGGCCGCGCTGAGGGAACTGCGACGGGCAATCTCCAGGCGTCGGGAGAGGCGGGACATGGGTCAAGACTAGATCGCGAACCTTGTCATGTCAAGATCAGACATAAGGTTCTACATTAAGTAGCTAAGCACTATGGTTCGAAGCATGGCCGCTCGGCCGCCACGTCACACCCTCATCCCAAACGCGAACAACCCGCGGCTCCTGGCTCGTCTCCTGGAGCTGGTGGGCCAGGGAGTACGGGATCCGCGCACCCTTGCGGAGCTGCTGGACTGCGAGGTCCGGACCGTGCACTACTACACCCAGGCCGGTGACTGGCTGGGCTTGCTCGACACCGATGAGCAGACCATGCATCCCTTCCTGACCGCGCTGGGCCTCGAGTATGTCTTTGGGGGTAGCGAGCGGGCGCGGGTCTACGCCGAGGCGGTGTGGAGGACCCCCTTCGTCCAGCAGCTCATGGTCGGGCGTGTACTGCTTCCCGAGACGCCTGTGCTCGCCAACGCGATCCAACAGGCGGTTCCCTCGATGGCGTCCAGCACTGCACGCCGTCGCGCCTCGTCTGTACGGGGACTTCTGGAACCGGCCATGCGCTACCCGAGGCGTGCGCTTCAGCCGGCCCAGCAGCTGTCGCTTGATTTCGTCCCAGCTCCGGCCGCCCCCGCCGTCCTGCCCGACCTGGACCTTTCGGCCGGTGCGGAGCACTCGCCTCACGCCTACCGCGTGGTGCTGCGGGCGCTGCTGGATCATGGCGAGCTCAGCCTGGGCCAGCTCCGGGCGGTGCTCGATCGCTCGGGAGGTCGTGACTGCCCCCTGGGCAGCTACGTGGAGATGGCGGTGCGCCGCGGCGATGCCTGGCGCATTGGCGAGCGAATCGTGACGAGCTTCGGTGCTGTGTGGCGTCGGGACGTGGCCGACAGTGCGCTGGCGGTGGCGCTCTCCGATCCTGGCTGGCGGGGGCACCTCGAGATCGTGTTCGACGCGGCCCGAGGTGAGCTTCAGGCCATCGATGCCCTGCGCAGGAGCTCTCCGCAGGCCATCGCCTGGGATCGTGCTCTCTTCCCGGAAGCAAGCACCGCCGAGGCCCTCGCTGCCGAGGTCGAGCGGGTGTTGCTCAGCCGAAACCTGGACAACTTCCCACTCGCTGGAGAGACCGGGCCAAAGCCCCGTCCCAAGCACGGGAGCTTTCTGGATCGCCTGCAGGACGACGACCTGGTCGTGTCCCTGTGCCCCTCTGTCGTGGAGCTCACCTGCACGGTCGATCGCTTGAATCAGCAACTGGAGCATCGCCGCCGAAGCCCCAACAGGGTCCTGCTGCCGTCCATTCTGGATGGGCGCGATGTGGTGCACGGGGGGATCTTCCATCCCGGCGAGGATCCTGTCACCGCCATCCCGGACCGTCTCTCGCTCCGAATCCGAGCCCTGGAGAACATCCCTCATCTGGCCATGCTCGCGGCCTTGCTCATCGTTCACCGCCGCCAGGCGGGGAGCATCGTGCTCCAGGTGGCGGATGGCTCCGTGAGCGTACGACGGGGTCGGCGGGAGTGCGGAGAGCTGTTGGCGCTGCTGGACGAGTTCGCGTCAGAGCAGGGTTGGCTGGTCTCTCGCCGGGTCCGGGGGGAGATGAACGGGGAGCGCCTCGTCGAGGTCCTGGAACGACTTGGCCTGAGCGTGCGCGTACGCGGGTGCGTGGTCATGGCAGAGCAGTTCTTCATCCGGCTCCAGCAGGATCCCGAGCACCACGATCTCTTCAGGCGCCTGTTGCCGCTTGCGGATCGGCTCTCGGGCTTCCTCGAGGGGCTCTGAGCGGCCTGAGAGGCGAGCGGATAGGTTGGAGACGTGCCTCTGTTTCGCTCGCGTCTGAAGTCTCTGGTGAAGAGAGCGCTGAAGAGCGAAGAAGCGACCGTGGGCTCCTCGCCCCGCGAGGCCTACCGGAGAGCGCCGACCGGGACGCGGACTTCGCCGTCGGAGACAAGAAGCGAAGGGGAGCCCGTCGTCTCGGCGCCCGAGGCTCGGGAGCCACCCGTCACGGCCTCCGCCACCCGCTTCGCCGCCTTGGCCAGCGCAGCGGCTGAGGGCACCCTGGATCTTCGTGAGGAAGTCGTGGCGGAGGTCGTCAACGAGTCCAGCGAGAGCTCCGACGCTGGTCAGGTCCTCACCATCGATCAGGACGAGTGCATCAGCTGTGGCACCTGCGTGGAGAACAGTGACCCCAACTTCTTTCTCCCTTCCGAAGGCCCCGGCGGAGAGGAGGCCAAGGCCGAGGTGATCGCTCAGGAGGGTCACTGGGGTCATGTTCAGGACGCCATCGATGCCTGTCCGGTCATGTGCATCGGCTGGCTTGACGCCGACGAGGTCGGACCCAACCACAGCGGAGGCCGTAGCGAGTAGCCTCTGCGGGTGACCCGTCGTCCCCGCCTGGCGCTTCGCGTCTCCGTTGCCGTCACCCTGAGCATCGTTGCGTCGATGCTCCTGGTGCATTGGCTCGTCGGTCTGCCCAGTGCCGCGGGAGAAGATCCGAGGGCTCTCGTCCTGCTCTTTGTGGGTGGCGCCGTGGTCGGCGGCTTCCTGCTGGCTGCGGCTCTGGACCGCATGATGGTGCGCCCCATCCAGAGCCTCTCGCAGCAGGTGAGGCAGGCCGCTGAGAGTGGATGGTCCGAGTCTCTGGAGACTCCTCCGCCAGGGGACGAGCTGGGGGATCTGGGCCGTGCCCTGGAGGAGCTGCGCGCCTCGGTCGTCTCCCAGCGAGGTGAGCTCGAGTCCCGCCTTGCGAACATCGGTGAGCTCGCTGGTGGGGTCGCCCACGAGATCAACAATCCGAACGGCGTGGTTCTGTCGCGGGTCGGCTATCTGCTGAAGATCGCGGACGAAGAGGGCCTCGACCCCGACGTGATCGACGACTTGCAGGTCATCGAACACCAGGCCCGACGCGTCTCTCGCGTTGCCTCGGCGCTGCTGGAGTTCGTGCATCCCGGTCCGGGAGACCGAACGCTGGTGGACTTGTGTGAGGTGCTGGAACTCACGACGGCTCTCCTGGTGCCTGCCGCCGCGGCAGCGGAGGTGACCCTGGTCCTGGAAGAGGGCCCGTCCCTGCGGGTGAACGGGCGGCGCGATCGCCTCGAGCAGGTCGCCTTCAACCTGATGAAGAACGCCATCGAGGGCTGCGATGTGGGCGGCCGGGTGACTGTGCGCCCACTTCCCCATGGCTTCGAGGTGGAGGATGACGGCTCCGGGATTCCCGAGGAGCATCTGGAGCGCATCTTCGAGCCCTTCTTTTCTACGAAGCGTCACCAGGAGATAGGCGTCCGGGAAGGCAGTGGGCTCGGCTTGGCGGTGAGCTATGGCATCGTGAAGGACCACGCAGGGACTTTGGAGGTACGGTCCACGGTCGGCGAAGGGAGCATCTTCACCGTCCGCTTTTCCGAGTCAGCATGAGTTCAGGCACCATTCTCGCGATCGACGACGAGGTCGAGCTTCTGCGCTCAATGCGCAAGATCCTGTCCCGTGAGGGCTTCGAGGTACTCACCTCCACCTCGGGTGAGGAAGGGCTGTTGCTTCTCCAGCAGGATGCGTCCCCCGCTCTGGTGCTCGTGGACATGATGATGCCGGGCATCGGGGGAATGGAGGTCCTCAGGGCGGTGCAGAAGCGGCATACCGACACCGAGGTCATCCTGATCACTGCCCACGCGACCGTGGAGACGGCCGTACAGGCCATCCGCGCGGGCGCTTACGACTACCTGCCCAAGCCCTTCAGTCCGGATCAGCTCCTCTTCACCGTCAATCGCGGCATGGAACATGGAAGGCTGACCCGTGAAAACCGAGCCCTTCGCGCTCGCCTGGGTTCCACACAAGAGGAGTCCGCCAGCCCCATCGTGGGGCAAAGCGCCGCCATCATGAGGCTCCGTGAGCTCGTACAGCGCGTTGGTCCCACCGACCTGGGAGTGCTCATCACCGGGGAGTCGGGTACCGGAAAGGAGGTCGTTGCGCAGGCGCTGCACCAGTCCAGTGGGCGCAAGCGACGACCCTTTGTGCCCGTCGACTGCGCGGCCATTCCGGCCAACCTGATGGAGAGCGAGCTCTTCGGTCACGAACGCGGCGCCTTCACGGGTGCGACCGGCCGGCGCAAGGGCCTTGTGGAGGCCGCGAACGGCGGCACCTTCTTCCTGGACGAGATCGGTGAACTGGACCCGCAGACCCAGGTCAAGCTGCTCAGGCTTCTGCAGGAGCGACAGTTCCGTAGGGTCGGTGGAACCGAGCTCCAGGGCGTGGACCTTCGGGTGATCGCCGCGACCAACCGGAAGCTGGAGAAGATGGTCAAGGCCGGCGAGTTCCGGGAAGACCTCTACCACCGGCTGAACGTGGTTCAGGTGCACCTGCCCTCACTGCGCAAGAGGGCAGAGGACATTCCGCTGCTGCTCAAGCACTTCGTCGAGCGCTTCTGCATCGAGAGCGGGCGGCTACCCCTGCGGCTGAGCACAGCCGTGGTCGAGGCCCTGACTGCCTACGAGTGGCCGGGCAACGTGCGCGAGCTCGTCAACTGCGCCCGTTACGTCAGTTCCCTTGCCCCGGGCCCGGAAGTGCGTCTGGCGGACCTGCCTCCCCGAGTGCGCGGTGGAAGCAGCCTCCGCTCGATGTCCGCTCCCACTCAGGGTGTCAGTCCGACGGGCTCCCTTCCCGGAATCCGCTACGACCTCCCCTACAAGCAAGCCAAGCGTTTGTGGCTGGAGGTCTTCGAGTACTCCTACATCAGCCAGCTGTTGAAAGCCCACGGCGGCAACATCAGTCACGCTGCTCGCTCCGCGGGCATCGATCGCAAGTCGATCCAGCGGCTGATGAAGCGCAACGACATGAGCTCGGACGAAACTCCCTGACGGACCCGGTGGGTCTGGCTGGGATGCTCGCCTCCATCTGTAGCCGAACGAGCGAACGGGATATGTCGGATTTCCTATGTCCGACATCACCTCCACCATCGCGGAGCCCTACCGCAAGCAGCTCTACATCCGGAAGGGGAAGCTCACCTGTGTAGCAGGGCCGGACACCGGCATGGATTGGAGGGTGGACTCGGACGTGGTTCGGATCGGGAGCCAGGAGGGAAACCACATCGTGCTTTCGGACACGACCGTTTCCCGGCGACATGCCGAGGTGGTGCGCACCCCAGACGGGGTCGTACTCCGGGACACCAGCAGCACCAACGGCACCTTCGTCGGGGCGGTTCGGGTGCGTGAGGTCTTTCTCACTCCCGAGACCTGCTTTCGCGTGGGCAAGACCGAGATGGTCTTCACCCCAGAAGACGAGGTCATCGAGATCCGGCCCTCGGACAAGAACAAGCTGGACGATCTCGTCGGTCGCAGCGTCGCCATGCGCGAGGTCTTCTCCATCATCGAGAGGGTGGCCCCCACGAACCTGACCGTGCTCATCACGGGCGAGACCGGTACCGGCAAGGAGCTGGCGTCCCGTGCTCTCCACAACCTCAGCCGTCGGGAGCGCGGGCCCTTTCGTGTCTTCGACTGCGGTGCTGCGCCGGAGACCCTGATCGAGAGTGAGCTCTTTGGCCACGAGAAGGGAAGCTTTACGGGTGCCGTCCAGACCCGCGAAGGTGTCTTCGAGGCCGCTCACCGGGGCACGATCTTCTTGGACGAGGTTGGCGAGCTTCCCCTGGATCTCCAGCCCAAGCTGCTTCGGGTTCTCGAGCAGCGCGAGGTTCGCAGAGTGGGCTCGGACAGGACGCGTGCCGTGGACGTACGCGTGATCGCGGCGACCAACCGGAACCTCCTCGAAGAGGTCCGTGCGGGCCGCTTCCGTGAGGATCTCTACTACCGACTCGCGGTGGTCGACCTGGTGCTTCCTCCACTGCGTGATCGCATCGAGGACCTGGAGCTGCTGGTGGACCACCTGGTCGTCTGCGCGAAGAGCCACGTGTGCGATGTGACCCCCGAAGTCATCGAGCTCTTCAGGAGCTACCGCTGGCCTGGAAACGTCCGAGAGCTGGCCAACATCATCGAGCGGGCCATTCCCTTCACTGACGGCGACACCATCACGCTCAAGGCCATGCCGGATGCCCTGCTCTCACCCGGATCGGAGAGCCATTCGAGCGGCCGGGAAGTGGGCGCTGTTGGTTCGACGGACGTGCCCTTCAAGGAGGCCAAGGACCGTCTCATCGACGCCTTCGAGAAGCGCTACCTGCTGGATCTGATCGATCGACACGGCGGCAACGTCTCGCGGGCCGCGCGGGCCGCGGACATGGACCGGAAGAGCATCAGCCGCCTGCTCCGGAAGCACGGCATTCGCTAGAGGCCGCGATGCTGGGGGAAGCGCTTGTTCGTCAACGACGGAACAGGCGTCGTAGAAAGCTGCGCCGCAAGGGACGCTCCCACTTCGGACAAAGACCCTGCAGGATCTCCATCGCCCACGCGCCGACGTGATCGTCCGTGGCCCCTCGCCAGAGCCCGTCGGCCTCGATCTCCAGCAGAGCATCGGCATCGGCCCTGCCCCAGGGATCCACAACGCCCAGCAGGGGTGCGCGAGCGTCGGTCTTGATCACTCGACAGGTGCGAAGCGCCCGTGGGTCGCGTCGTGGGCCCAGGACCACCAGGACCAGAGCCGGCTGATCGGTGCGCACCCGCCTCAGTGCTGGCTGACTGCTGTCTTGTGGGAGCACCTGGAATAGGGCTCGAAGAGAAGACACCAGGGCAAGCCGTGAAGACGTGTCCGGATCGAGAACGAGCACACGCGGACGCACTGAGGGAAGCTAACCTGAACCGCGTTTGACCAACGCTCGGGGCTGAGGTAGCGTCCACTTTCCACTGCCAGGAGCATCGTCGAATGAGCAATCTGCAGGACCTCCAGGCCCAGCTCCAGGGGCTTCTCGATCAGCGCATCGCGGAACTGAATCAGGCCATCGAGGTCACGGAGACCACCACCCGCCAGATCTTGTCGGCGGAGTTGGAAATCGCTCGTCATACCCAGGTCGCTGACGGTCTGACGGCGGACTCGGAACGACTTCAGAAGGAACAAGACTCCATGCGGACTCGTGCGGAGGATGTCCGCTCCAGCCATGCCAAGCGGGTAGCGGAGCGCGATCTGCTCCGTCTCGAGTTGGAAGGACTGGAAGAGGAGCGGACCGAGCTCGAGAAGTCCGTTGGAGACCTGAAGAAGAAGGCCAAGAAGGCGGAAGAGCAGAACGAGAAGCTCACAGGGGAGAAGGACGATCTCGAAACGAAGCTGAAGGCGCTCGAGGAGAACATCAAGGTGATGAAGCAGCTCAAGAGCGACCTGATGAAGAGCATTCGCGAGCTCACCGGGAACGAATAGCGCATGTCGGGCTCCCTGCTGGCGACCTTTCGAATCGCCAAAGGTCGGTTGAGCGGCCTGCGGCCCTCACTCGACCTCGACGCCCTTCGCCTTGAAGAGGCGGCTCGCCTCGAAGCCTACGGCTCGCGTCAGCAGGCCACTTGGCTGAGAAGCCGGATGGCCTTGGTAAAGGCCGAGCTGGCACAGGATCTGGCGCACGGCGTCCTGTCGGCCCGTCCTCAGATTGTCGCCGAAGCGGATGCGATTGAGCCCGCCGCTGAAGCGGATTCGGCTGAGCCCGTCGCGTCGGAGCAGCCCGCGGCTGAGGCTGCTGAGATCGAGCCGGTGCCCGAGCCGGAGCCGGAGCCCGAACCGGAGCCGGAGTCCGAGCCGGAGCCCGAGCCCCAGGCTGAAGAGGAAGTCACCCTGGTCCCCGACCCCTCACCCGCCAGGATCGACGGGCTCGAGGAAGTGGGCATCGACGACCTGGACGACGCGCCCATGGAGTCCACCATCGACGATCGGGCCTTGCCCGAGGAAACCGTCGATGACGATCCGGTACCGGGGAGCGCGGGGTTCCACCTGCTGGTCTCGGATCCTGCGGTCGTCCTCCCCGTCCAGCCCCTTGGGGAAGCCGAGGACGACGATCGGCCCACCGGTGAGCTGGAGCTGGAAGAGCCCGAGGGCTTCGATCCGGTAGAGGCCTCTCTCTTCGAGGACAACGAAACCGTCATCTCCGAGGGGGCTCACCTCAAGCAGGCGGACGAGGCCAATCGCGTGGACGTGGGCGACATTCTGCCCACCATCAAGGACCGCACTTCGCCTCCCGTAGCGGCAGCTGCGATTCAGATCACCCCCGAAGGTGCTCGACCGATCGGGGCTCGCCTGAGCACGGACGAAGAGCTGGTGGAGTTGCCGCCGTCGGACGATCCCGATCTGGACAACCGGCCCGAGGCCGAGGATGGTTTTCACTTCGATGCCGACGAGGTCGAATACGAGGACGACGAGGCCTCGGAGCAAGGGGTGCGTGCTCCGAAGCTGACCCCCGAGGAGGGCTACCCTGCCTTCCACGACGGGTCTCACGAGCTCACCGGCGACGAGATCTCCGAGGTCGAGGAGGTCGATGCCTCCGAGATCCAGGACCTGCAGGATCAGGCCTCGCAGGCACTGGATCGGGGTGACCTGAATGCGGCAGCGCTGGCCTACAGCGCTCTCCTGGAGATGGATCCATCCAATCTCGGGGCCTTCCTGGGCCGCGGGCGTTGCTACCTGGATCTGGGCGACTACGCTGCGGCGATGTCCGACTTCCAGAAGGCCGAGGATCTCGACCCCGAGGGCCCGGAGAGCCTGGTCGCCATGGGCGAGCTCTTCTTTGCCCGCAAGGAGTACAGCCGAGCGATCGAGTTCTTCGATCAGGCCATCGAGCTGGACAACTCCCACGCCATGGCTCGTTGTCGGCGGGGCATCAGCTACTACTACAAGAAGAGCTACCGTCAGGCTTTCCTGGACCTGCAGAAGGCCTACACGCTCGATCCGGAGATTCCCAACATCCGGAAGTACGTCCAGATGGCCATCAAGAAGCTGGAGCGCAGCGGCGACGGCTGAACAGCCTCAGGCGTCCAGATGCCCTCGGCCCAGCAGCATCTGCTCCAGCGGGTGTCGCTTGTGAAGTTCGACCATCCGGTCGATGAGTGACTCCAGGGCCAACATGTTCGTTCGGCCCAGGTCCACGTGGAAGGTCACAGCCCGCTCATTCCGCGTGACGATGGGATCGCTGATGTAGTGAAAGCGTCCGCGTTCCTTTTCGCCAAAGCGCCCGTTGAAGCCATCGTTGTACCAGGCCGCGAGCTCCGGTTCGACGATCTCGACGGCCTTCCCGGAGCTCACCAGCACGTTGACGCCCATCTGGTCCCAGGGGCACTGCGTGCTCACGCGGAGGGAGAAGGGCACTTCGGGGACCGCTAGCGCGATGGGTGCGCGAGCCAGGGCCTCGTAGCCTGCCACGGCAACGATCATGGGCTGGTCGCCGATCTGTCCCGCATTGCCGGTGCTCGGATCGACCAGGTCGACCCGGACGGCCGCGTAGGGGCGGGCACCTTGCGGGATGAGCGGTACGACCCGCCCCTCGGCGTCGCGGTGCATCCGCGCGCACTCCGCCATCCAGCCCTCCTGTGCCATCTCGTTGGCCTTCTCGTCGAAGAAACCCACGTAGGACTCGCGGTGGGCCACGAGCAGCACGTAGGGGTCGAGCCCCTCGGTCTTCGCCTTGTCCAGGGCCTCGAGAAAGGCCTGGGCGGCGCCCAGGTACTCCTCGTCGTCATGGCCCTGCTCGACGTAGGCTCGAAGCTCAGCGCACCCTTCCTCGACGCGACCCAGCGCCAGCTTCAGGTTGGCGCGCCCTCCGACGGCGCGTCCGTTCCTGGAGTCGCCCTCCAGAACCTCTTCGTAGACTGCGAGCGCTTGCAGGGGCTGGTCGCAGTCCTCGTGCGCTGCGGCCAGTCCCAGGGTGAAGTGGGCGATGATGTGAGGCTCCGCGTTGGCCTCCCAGGCCTTGTCCACGGATTCCTTGATCAGCTTCAGGGCCTCTTCCGGCTCTCCGAGCTGGAGCATCACAACGCCCAGGGCATTCACGATGTCGGCGCGTCGTTCGATGGAAAGCGCCTCCTCCAGCAGGGTGCGGGCCTTCTCGGCCTCACCACTTCCGAGCGCTTGGAGCGCTTGTTGCGCGAGCAGTTCGTGCTGAGCCATGCGGACCTCTGAGTGTGGGTTACGGACCATATCCCGAGGGTTCCGAATGAAGCTCGACGAGTCCCTGCGCGAGGCCATCGATGAGGCGCGTGCACAGCAGAACACCACACGCCGCGCGACGGTAGACGCGCTCGAGGAGCGCCTTTACGAGCCCCTGCCCTGCCTGGATCACGGCTTCGTGCGCTGTGTCGACTACATGGGCGACGACGGCGCGATCGTCCAGGCTGCACGCGTGTCCTATGGCAAGGGCACCAAGGCGGTGCGCCAGGATCGCGGACTGCTCCGCTACCTGCTGCGCCACCGCCACACCAGCCCCTTCGAGATGTGTGAGATCAAGCTCCACTGCAAGATGCCGATCTTCGTGGCTCGCCAGTGGATTCGTCATCGCACGGCGTCGGTCAACGAGTACTCCGCCAGGTACTCGGTGTTGGACCGCGAGTTCTACCTGCCCGCGCCTCAGGATCTCGCTGTTCAGAGCAAGAGCAACAAGCAAGGGCGTGGAGAGGTGCTCACAGCGGAGCAGGCCGCCGTGGTGCTGGACCTGCTCAAACGGGACGCGGAGACCTCCTACGAGACCTACCAGGCCCTCATGGAGGACCACCACCTGGCCCGCGAGTTGGCTCGGATGAACCTACCGGTCAACTACTACACCCAGTGGTACTGGAAGGTCGATCTCCACAACCTGCTGCACTTCCTGGGGCTGCGTCTTCATCCTCATGCGCAGTACGAGATTCGCGTCTTCGCGGAAGCCATCGGCAGCCTGGTCGCGGACTGGGTGCCGCTCACCTGGGAGGCCTTTCAGGACTACAAGGCCGGCGGTGCCTTCTTCAGCCAGCAGGATCTTCGGCTGCTTCGCCGCATGCTGGCCGGGGAGACGGTGGAGCAGGAAGACAGCGGACTGAGCAAGCGCGAGTGGCGCGAGCTCCACAACAAGCTGGAAGGCTGAGTGCCGTGAACGAGAAGAGCCGGCCTTGCAGCCGGCTCTGAGGTTCCGAGAAGGTGCAGGCTACTTGGCCTGGGGCACCCGACTCTGGATGTCGTTGGTGACCAGGTCGAGGAGCGTGGTGCTCAGCTCGATGATCTGCTCGTGGGAGAAGCCCTCAGCCTTCAAGTGCCGGTAGAAAGAGCGAGCCACGATGCGGTTCCGATCGTTGAGCAGCTGCTTGTCGTTCTGACGCTGAACGGTCATGGAGAGGTCCTTTGGTTGGCTTGCCTCCATTGCAGGGACCGTGCCAAGTCTCGCGGCAAGTGATTTCAATGGGTTGAGTGGAATGAATGGCTCTTGTGCGTAGCTTTGTTCGCGCCTGCAGCCCGTCAGGTGCGAAGACCGTTGCCTAGAACGAGACGACCGCTACCAGCCCTGAGCGCTCGTTCGCCCACGGAGCACCGAGCCAGATCGAGCCGCTCTCCGCGCCGTGCACTTCGCCGCTTCGCTCGCCACCGATGACCAGCACGCTGCGCGTCGCGGCCCAGCTCCCACTGACGGGCCCCTGGACCACCCAGACGGCCCCCTCGCCGCTGGCGTCACCCAGGAGCAGTTCGCCATAGCCGTCGTCATTCAGGTCCCCGGCTCCCTCGATGGGATCCTGCAGCGGAACGCCCCAGCGGTCGGTGAACACGGCGTGGGCTCGTGTGTCCAGGGAGCCGCTCTCCAGGCTGGTCAACAGCCAGGGTCCGATGACGAGATCCTCCAGGCCGTCCCCATCCACATCGGGCACGATGGCCACGCTGGGGGATGAGCCCGCTCCCGTCCAGAAGGGGAAGTCCAGGGTGGAGTCTCCGTGTTCTGGAGAGAGCGACAGAGCCGCGGAGCGGTCGTCCAGGCGTAGACCCGCCAGCAGGTCGTCCACGCCGTCCCCATCGACATCCCCCACGGCGATGTCTTCACTCACGGGCCCACAGACGCGGAGCGCTGAATCCTCGATCAGGCGTTCGTCGCGCAGGACATCTTCGGCTCGGTAGATAGCGCCCTGTTCGCAGGCGGCCAGGGCGGTGAGCCAGACCGCGTCGGGCCGTAGCACCAGCCCGGCGCCAGCGTGGTCTCCGGGGGCACCCACCAGGATGCCGTCCGCCTCCCAGGCTTCCAGGTGATCCGGCCATCGCTCGAGCAGGTAGACCGCGCCGCGGCCGTCTTCATCGTAGGGGGCCGCGATGGCCACCTCGGGCCGGCCATCCTGGTCCAGGTCGCTTCCCGCCTCGACGGCCCAGGCTTCCACCTCCAGGGAGCGGTGTGGCTCCATCGAGCCCTGGTCGGTCCCGTCGATGAGAACGGCTCGCCGGGCATAGGGGACGGCGATCAGCACCTCGTGCAGGCCGTCGTCATCCAGGTCGGCCAGCGCCACGTCGGTGCCCGCCATTCCGCCGGGCCAGGCTCCGTAGATCACCCGGTCTGCGTCCAGGATGGGCAGCTCATCCGGGCACTCGTCACCCCCGTCGCAGTCCTGGTCGATGCCGTCGCCGCAGATCTCCTCCGCCAAGGGGTACACGGTGGGGTCCTGATCGTCGCAGTCGTCCCCGATGGGCCAACCGTCTTCATCCTGATCGTCGCTGACCGAGGCGTCGGTCAAGTCGGCCGGGTCCGAGGAAGAGACCTCGACCCCCGGCTCCTCGGCGCAGGTGCCGAACAGCGCGAACAGGAGCACGCCTTCAGTTTCGCAGGACGCAGGAGGAATCAGAAGCCCGGATCGCTGCCATTGGGCACCCATCTCCTCCACCGGTCGTCCGGAGCGTAGTCAATGAAGAGTGGGTGGTCGTCCGTGGCGCGGCGTTCACGGCAGTGCGCCAGCCAGAGGCCGTAGTGCCCTGGGTGTTCGCAGATCCGCTCCTGAAGCCAGCTCAGGGCCTTGTCTCGTCCGGAGCAGGCGGGTCCGACGTGGCACAGGTTCACGCCGTCGTCCGGGGACTCGTTGAACACGGGCAGCAAGCAAGCGCCGGTCTTGTCCGCCAGCTTCCACGGCCCCGTGGACAGGAGAGCCTGACGTCCCAGGTAGGGAAGCGCCTCGAAGCGGCTCCCCAGTCTTCCGTCATAGGCGATGCCCACGATGGCCCCCTCACCCAGCGCCCTTACCAGGGCTCGAGGGTGGGTCACGAACTCTGCTGGGACCCGGTCTTCGTGGGCTTCACGAGTCTGGCGAACCTCTTCCCGCCAGCGATTGTGTCCGAAGGTCTCGGGGTTCTCCCTGGCCACCTCCTCCGGAGCCAGGCCGCGGGCCGCGAACTGGACGTAGCGGTAGCCGGAGTGCGCCAGCAGGGAGATCATCAGCATCACGTTGCCGCTGTGGGGGTAGACCAGCACCGCTCCGCGTCCGCTGGCCAGGGCAGCGTCCAGGTTCTCCCGCCCGGAAAAACGGATGTACTGTCCCACCGTCTCTGGACCGAGTCGACCGAGCAGCAGCTCCTCGGTGTGCACCCGCCAGGCGACACGGTAGGCAGCGCCGATGGGTGCCTCGCCAAAGCAGGCGAGAAGCTCCGTGCGCATGACCTCCCGCTGGCTGCCGGCCAGCATGTGCTGAGCGCGCCATAGGGGGTAGAGCGCGTGCAAGCGCCCGGGCCGGTCGGCTCGCAGGGCTTGGCGCAGGCGCACCCAGAAGAGCCACCGCGCGAAGTCCTTCACGCGCTCAGAACAGCGCGAGGATCTGGTTGCGCAACAAGGCCAGGACCGAGCCACATCCGCAGCAGAAGAAGAGCATGCCGCATCCTGCCCCGGCGAGAAAGAGCAGCTTCTTGCTGTCTGCGCTCCCTTCTACCGGTTCGGGTGGGCGCTCATGCAGCGGCACCGAGTCGGTTCCGCCTACCGGCTGACCCCAGGCGGCCAGGAAGGGCCCCACGTGGGGGTGGATGTCCGGCTGATCGATCTCCGCCAGGACCACGGGGCCGGGGAAGCCCAGGAACTCCAGCCGGGCCTGGCTCTCGACGGATCGCGGGAACTGAGCGATCTGCACTGCGATCCGGTTCTTTGCCCACCGCTGGGTCGTGACCCAGTCCTGGCTCCCGACCGGGGTCTCGAGCTTCACCACCAGCACGCGAAACTGGGTCAGAGCTACCTGCCACCAGGTGTGCCGGTTGTTGACTGTGGGACCCGGCGCACCGAGCATGACGCCCAGTTGCTCTTCGCCCACCAGCATGTCGCTGAAGACTTCAGCGCTCAACCGCAACCTCCGAAGGCGACTGACCCTAACATTGGGCAGTGCGCGTACTTCTGATCAACCCGCCCCTGGATGCCGTCCTCCGAGATGGGCACGTCGATCCTGTCACGAGCTACCTCTTCTACAACTCCGCCCCACTGGGCCTTCTGTACATCGCCGCCGTGCTGGAGCAGCAGGGCTACCCGGTCGCTTGTCTTGATGCCGCCGCCGAGCGCTTGGACATTCCGCAAACGGTGCGCAGGATCGAGGGGTTCAAGCCGGACGTCATCGGCATCGGGAGCACCACGGTGGTCTTCGATGGGGCCCGGGAGCTCGCGGAGAAGCTGAAGGAGGCCCTGCCGGGCATTCCGATTGTCCTGGGTGGCTACCACGTCACACTGTTGCCCGACGAGGCGATGCAGCACACCTGTTTTGATGTGGGCGTCATCCACGAAGGTGAGCACACCCTCTGTGAGCTGATGGAGTATTTCGGCGGCACCCGAACGCTGGACTCCATCGAGGGCATCGTCTACCGGCTCGATGACGGGAGCATCCACCACACCCCGCACAGGGCCACCTTTCGCAGCCTGGACGAGTTTCCCTTCCCGGCTCGGCATCTGCTGCCGCCCGACCTCTACAAGCCTGTTCCCGTGGACGAGCACTCCATGCCCAAGGCGGCGATGGTCAGCAGCCGAGGTTGTCCCCATGCCTGCGCCTTCTGCCAGAAGGCCCGATCCGGCTACCGAAGTCGGGACCCCGTGGCCGTGGTCGATGAGGTCGAGCACATGGTGCGCGACCTGGGGATTCGAGACATCGCCTTCGTCGACTCGCTCTTCTGCGCCAACAAGCGTCGGGTGATGCGCATCTGCGACGAGATCATCCGCCGGGGGGTGAAGGTGAGCTGGACCTGCAGCAGCCGGGTCGAGGTGGTCGACAAGGAGATGCTGCAGCGCATGAAGGACGCCGGGTGTTGGAGGACCCGTTTCGGTGTCGAGAGCGGTAGCGACCGGGTCCTGGACTTCATCTCGAAGGGCATCACCAAGGAGAAGATCCGAAACGCCATCACCTGGGCCGACGAGGTGGGGTTGAGGCCGAAGGCCTTCTTCATGGTGGGCCACATGCCCGACACCCACGAGACCATCCTGGAGACCATCGAGTTCGCCAAGAGCATTCCGCTTCACGACGTCACCGTGCAGATCAACACGCTCCTTCCCCAGACGCCCCAGATGGAGATCTGGCGACGAGAGGGCGAGAAGTGGGGCCGGGTGGTCAACGAGACGACGAGCGAGAAGAGCTTCTGGGAGCCGACCTTCGTGCCCTGGGGCCTCGAGGGTGAGGACATCATCCGCTACCACCGGCAGTTCTACCGGGAGTTCTACTTCCGGCCGGTGACCCTGGCGCGGCACATCGAGGCCGTCGAGAGCTGGCGCGACATCTACAAGTATGTCCAGGCGAGCAACCTCTTCTCCTTCCTCTTCTACAACGCCGAGAAGCCCTCGCTGTCGATGATCAAGGGCTTCGTGCAGGCGATGCGCAAGGACCGCAGCCGCCGCGACACCGCCGCCTCGCAGGAGTACGCGAGCTGAGTGCGGTTAGAGTGGGCAGATGCTGCTGCTCACCATGATCGAGGTCGCCTACGCCAACTGTCCCTCGGATGAGACCGTCCGCGGTGCGCTGACCTGCTCGTCGGACATTCAGGACACCATCGATCACACCGAGGAGAGCCACCTGGGTGGTGAAGACGCCGGGGAGGAGTACAGCTGCGGAGACCCGTGGGTCGACCAGTCCCAGCTCGCCCCGGAGGCGGTGTGGAGCTTCACCTGTCAGCTGGCTGGCTCGGTGCGCATGCTCATCACGGACCTGCCCTGCGACCTGGACATCTACGTTCTGGACGACACCTGCGATCCCTACGTCGGCTGCCTCTACGGTTCGACCCAGCCCTATTCCGTGGACGACGAAGTCACCTTCGAGTGCACCCCGGGACAGACCTACTACATCGTGGTCGAAGCCTACGGTACGGATCATCTGGACATCGCCAGCGGCCCTTGCGTGGACGAGTCCGGCAACGTCTACAGCCCCGACTACACCCTGAACTTCGATGTGAGCGCGAGCACAGGCTGTGCCGAGGACTGCGACAACGGCCTGGACGACGATCTGGACGGGGACGAGGACTGCGATGACGTCGACTGCTGGGTGGAGCCTCTCTGCTGCGACCAGGATGGCGATGCCTACTGGGCGGTGGACTGCGACGGCGACGACTGTGACGACACCGACCCCACCGTGCATCCCGGGGCGCCCGAGGACGGCGGAAGCGGCGGGCGTGGCAACGGTGTGGACGACGACTGCGACGACCTGGTGGATGAGGGGACCCTGGACTACGACGATGACGGTGACGGCTGGACCGAGATGGAGGGGGACTGCGACGACACCGACGCGGAGATCAATCCGGATCAGGAGGAGATCCCCGACAACGGCAAGGACGACGACTGCGACGGCCGGACCGATCCCGAGGACACCGGGGAGGGGGAGAAGGTGGACGGTGAGGGCGATGCGGATGACCGCCGCTGCAGCTGTGGTGGAGCCGGCCTTGCCAGTGGATCGCTGGCGCTGCTAGGGCTCCTTGCGCTGTATCGCCGCCGCCAGGACGACTAGCACCCAGCCCACGCCACCCGGGCCACCGCAGCCACCACATTCGGGCTGCTCCCCGGTGCCGGTGTCGGTGCGGAGCGTGAACTGTGCGCTGTCCTGTGCCGTGTCTCCGTCGCAGAGACCGCCGATGTCGATGCCGTCTTCGCAGCTCCTGGTCAGCCAGATGGGTGAGGACCATGCCTGGTTCTCCGCCTCCACCACGTGCAGCCAGACCGCCCGCTCTTCCCCTTCCCAGTCGTAGGTGAAGGAAGCCTCGGCGTCCCGCTCCGCGGGCGTCCACACCGCCAACACCTCCACCGAACCCCCTCCGTTGGCAGGAACGGACAGCAGCTCCACCCGGGTGATGTGTGTGCTCTCCGCGGAATAGCTCCAGGAAAAGGTCGGGTGCTTCGAGACGACCTCCCAACCCATGCGGCCGGTCTCGGTCTCTTCGACCCGGAACGCCATGAGGGGCCGGTGACCGGTCGTGGCGTAGGTGCTGCGTGTGTCCAGGGCCTCGAAGAGGCTCTGCCGGGAGAGATCGGTGGCCACGAAGGCGGCCAGGCCACCCCAGGTGGACTTTTCACTCCAGCGGTTGCCAAGCCAGCCGTCGTGGTTGTCGCTGGAGGCGATCAAGCCCATGCGGTGACCCAGGGCCAGGCCGTCGTAGACGCTGCTCTGCGGTCCGTTCATCGGCGAGGAGTCGCCCCACTCGCTGTAGATCTCGGCGACGGGGCGCAGCTCGTCGTTGCGGTCGCGCCAGTTGTAGCCGGTGTAGACCGGTGCATGAGGAACGCTGATCGATCGCGCACCGGTCTCCGCTTCGGCTTCCACCATGTAGGTCCACAAGCTGTCGTCTCCGGACAGCCCGGTGGTGGAGTTCGGAGCCAGAGACCCCGTGCACGTGTCGTAGTAGACGTTGTGATGCCCCTCGTTGCCGGGGCTGTTCTCGTCGCCCATCCACTCGAAGCACAAGAGCGCCAGGTAGCTCTCGCTCGTGTGGGTCTCGCAGGTCTGCTGCAGCTCGGGCCAGAGGGTCTCCCAGCCCAGCTCGTGGGGGGAGGCCTTCACGCTCTCGCAGCCCACCTGTAGACCCACGACGTCCCGGGCGTACTCGTGGTTCAGGTCGCGCGTGAAGCCGGTCTCGTCCGTCCAGCTGTGCCCATGGTGGGTGTGGAGGTCCCCCCAGTAGATGCCGTAGAGATCGGGCTCGGCGTTCACCAGGATGGGGTTGGACTCGGCGCCCAGGCCGGTTGCGCTGACCCGCAGGCGGTGTACGCCCTCCTCGTCGAAGACGGCGGTGGTCCGCCAGACGCCCTGGTCCGCGGGCTCGAAGAAGTGGCTCTGATCCCCCATGAGCACCAGGCCGTCGTAGCCAGGGATCGGGTTTCCAAGCTCGTCCAGAGCGGCCACGAGGACCGGGACCTCCTCGCCGGGAAGAGCCTGTGAGGGAAGCGAGACCAGGAAGCGCTCGATGGCCTTCGTGCTGACGAAGTCGAAGCGCGGCGCTTCCACCTCCTCCCAGCTTCCGTCCAGCTTCACGAGCACCGGCCACGGAACCTCCACCATGGTGCGGTTGCTGGTCTGGAGGCCGCACGCCTCTCCCCCCGAGCCCATCGTCAGAGTGATGGTGTCTCCCTCCAGCAAGTCCCCGCTCTCCAGGAGCACCTCGGTCCAGCCCTCGTCATGGATCCCCGGGTCGTTCGTGTTTCGGCTGACCGCCAGGATCGCGTCTCCGCTCGTCGATCCGGTGACCAGGCCTCCCGAAGGTCCTGCGTTGGGTTGGGACAGCGGACTGCAGTCCTGGGGGTCGGTGCTGAGGTATCCCCACTTGGCCCAGCGCATGCCGTGGAAGCTCGGGTCGATGGCTCTCAGGCCATCGCCGGCCTGCATGCCCTCGGGCCCGACCGTCCAGACCAGGTCGAAGGTGGCCTTGCTCTGCACCTCGATCTCCTGGACGGAGAGCTCGGCCGAGCCGGCCCAGACGAGGGCGATCAGGGCGACCATGGGGCCCTTCCGCCGGTAGCGCCGATGTCCGCGGGGCTGCCGTCCAGGTCGTTGAAGAGCGGGGAGCCCGAATCGATAGCCGGGCTGCCGGGCTGCGGTACTCCGTCGGAGAGCAGGGGGTCCGCCTCCAGGGTGTCCGGTGGGAGCTCCCCGTCCACCTGCCAGGCCAGGCCGTGCTCCCAGTCCACGCCCGAGATCAACGGACCGGAGCCGCCGGAGACCAGGACGTTCAGGGCCTTGGCTGCGCTCTCCGAGGCTCGCGCCAGGGGCGACTCCGGCTCCAGCACCGTGAGGTTGAAGAGCTGGAGCTCGGCGTCGTGCGCCCACACGGCGTCCGCGGGGGGCGCGTCCAGAAACAAACCCTCCAGGCTCAGCGCAGCGCTACGGACGAAGGCCACGGCTCCCGCACTGGCCCGGCTGGCGCCAAGCCAGCTGGACATCACCGTCGCACCGCCCGACCAGGCCACCCACAGATGCCCACCATCCGCTTCGGCCTCGTTGTCCTCGAAGGTGGCGTCAGCAATGGTGACGTGGGCGTCCTGCACGGCAACCGCGCCACCGTTTCCCCAGGCCGAGCCCCCCTCGAAGGTGTCCAGGGATGAGGAGAGGACGCTGTCCTTCACGTAGAGGTGGCCACCGTGGCCGGCGACATTGGACCGGAAGGTGTTGTCCAAGAGGTCCACCTCGGAGCGCTGGACCGCGATGATGGCAGCCCCGCGGGTACCCAGGTTGTTCTCGAAGAGGTTGCCTTCGATGCTGGCGACGGACTCCACGAGCCCTACGCCTCCTCCACCCCAGAAGCCCAGGTTGTCCCGAAAGACGTTGTCGCGAATGAGTGCAGTGCCCCGCATCACGGCCACGCCTGCCCCCAGGCTCTGGCCGCTGTGGCGGCTGTGGTTCTCCGTGAAGATGCAGTCGATGATTGTGGCGCTGCTGTTCAGGATCAGCACGCCGGCCTCCAGCCAGCCTCGGCCGACCTCCCAGATCACGGGCTGGCCGTGACCGTTGGTGATCGTGAAGCCCTCGAGAGTGGCGCTCAAGGGCTCGCCGTGGGTGAAGCTCACCACACTGGTTCCGGTCCAGGGGAATGGCCCCCCGTAGTCATCGCCGTCCAGCACCGTGAGCTCGGGACCCTGGGTGCTTCGCAGCACCAGGTCCTTGCCCATGAAGTCCAGCTGCTCGACGTAGGTCCCAGGTCCCACCTCGACCACATCGCCGTCCTGGGCAGCATCGATGCTGGCCTGGATCGACTCCCCCTCGGAGACGCTCCATGTCGCCGCTGCAGCCAGTCCCACCCAGGAGATCACAGCGACTCCACCTGGTAGGGGCCGCCCAGGTCGGGGAGGGTCCAGAGCACCGTGCTGTCGTCCAGGCAGACGCCAGCGCTCAGATCCACCGCCAAGAGCTTGTCCCCCCGGCTGTCGGAGATCAGCAGGATCTGGTCGGAGATCAGCAGGGCGTCCCGCGGCCAGTCGATGGCGAACTCGCTCTCGGGACACGCCGACTCGGGAAAGCTCCAGAGAGCCTTGCCGGTCCAGGAGAAGGCACGAATACGGTCATTGCCGCTGTCCGCGATGGTGAAGCCGCCGGGGATGGGCCGCGGGTTGTGGGGCTCGAGGAGCGTGTCGGGGTTGTTCACTTCCGGCCAGCGCCACAGGGGGACCCAGGTGGGGTCTCGGGGGCGCAGGCGCTCGGTAGGGGAGAAGAGCAGGACGTGGTTGAAGGACTCGCCGCGAGCGCTCGCCAGGAGGCGGGGCGCGCCGTCCAGTTCGATCTGCTCGACATCGTTGACGTTGCTCCACCACTGCCGGAGATAGGGGTCGCTGCCGATGCTCTCCTGGGTGAGCTCCCAGTCCATCTCCCAGTCCTCGTTCACGGCGAGGATCCGGTGGTTGTGGGTGTCGCTGACCAGGAAGCCGTCCTCGCTGACGATGGTGTTGTGGGCAGAGCGGAGGCTGTCGCGAGAAGGGTCGCCCGCCCACGCGATGCCGCTGCTCGGTCGGGGCACCTCCACCAGCTCCCCGGTCTCCCGGTCCAGCCGCACGACGAAGCTGTCGGTGAAGTAGTCGAAGCAGGTCACCAGGATGGTGGAGCCCTCGACGTAGAGCCCGTGCGGTCTGTGATCCCGGCCCGGGAAGTCCTCGCGCAGGTCCCACGCCCACACCGTCTCGGGGGCTGAGGCCAGTCCATCGCTGAAGCGAAGGCGCAGCACCTGCTGACCGTCGGCCACGCTGATCAGGATCTCTGCGGGGTCCTCAGGGCTCGAGCTGTCTGGCGAGCTGTCGAACTTCCACGCGCTGTCCTGCTGAATCCCATCGTCCTCCGGTGTCGCCGGACGACAGGCCAGGAGGAGAACGAACACGCTCAGCTCACCCTCCCGGTTCCTGCACCTTCAGGTTGATGGGGGCTACTTCCGTGGTCTGGTTTGCGGTCACGACCTGTTGGGTCGGGCCGGTCTCGTCGTGCGCTGCACCCGACGGGTCTCCGGCTGCAGGGCCGCCCGGACTGTCGTTGGTCAGGTCGAGGTAGGCCCCGAGGTAGTAGCTTCCCACTGGCACGGCCAGGTCGTAGGAAAAGGGCATGGTCGGATTCTCGTGCGCCTCACGGTAGTCCGCTTCGGTCCAGATGGTGATGTCCGCCTTGATCGCGATGTGGAGCTTGGCGCCTGGCGGGACCTCTGAGGGGTAATTCAGCACGCCAGCGAGCCTGCCCGTCTCAGGGATGGGGGTCCCGGTCTCTTCCGTGTCGGGTGTGTCATTGACGTCCGAGCCCTTGCAGCCCACCAACGCTGCGAACAGCAAGAGCATCATTGGCCAGTCTCCTCAGGTGAAGACGCAGTATACGCGCTCTGGACGAGGGCGGCGGGCATCGAAGCCCCTGGTCTGCTGGGAGATTCCGTCGCGGCGAACGGACATCCCCGGCTATGGAGGAGGGGATGCTGCTGCTGCTCCTGGCCTGTGCTCCCTCCGATCTGGAGCTGATCGTGCCGGAGGATCCACTGAGCGGAGAGGTGGAGGTCTCCCTCACGGGGAGCGCCGACCAACTGCTCATCCTGGTCGATGGCGCTGTACTGGGGGGCGGGCCCGGACCGGGCCTCACCCTGACCTGGGACACCTCCACCGTGGAGCCTGGTGGGCATGTGTTGCGCGGGCAGGGCTTCACGGGGTCGCAGCAGCCGGCGGAGACCATCGTTGCAGTGGTGGTTGAGGGGACGGTGGATCAGGCCCCTGTGGTGGAGTTTCTGGAGCCACTCGACCAGGAGGTGCTCTCGCCGGGCATCGTTTCCGTGCTTCTGGCCGTGGAGAGCGAGACCCCGTTGGATACGGTGCGGTTGGTGGCGGACGGGGAGCTGCTGGCCGATCTCCCTGTGGACGGTCCCTGGGAGGCCGACTGGGAGCTCACGCTCGGCGAGCATGAGCTGGAAGCCACAGCCTGGGATCTGGCGGGGAATGTCGGCTCGACCTCCATCGAGGTCTCGGTCGTCGACGCCGCGATGGAGTGCCTGCTGACACAACCCTCCGAGGGCACCGTGCCCCAGGGCGAGACGCAGCTGAGAGCGGCTGTCACCTCGGCAGAGGGTGTGGTCAGCAGCGTGCGTTTTGTGGCCGACGAAGTCGTGCTGTACGAGGACACCGAGGCCCCGTGGGTCTACGCCTGGGACGCCTCCGGATTGGATCTGGGGAGCCAGGTCCTTCTCGAGGTGCAGGGTCTGGATGATGTGGGCAACTCCTGTCTGGACAGTCGGCTCGTCACGGTGGTCGAAGACCAGCCCGTGGAGCTGGAGGTGGTCATCACCAGCCCCGCGGACGGCTCCATGGTCAGCGGTGCCGACATGCCCCTGCAGGTCGCGGTTCAGTCGGAGCACGGTCTGAAGGAGCTGGCCTGCAGCGCTGGTGGTGTGCTTCAGGGCACGCTGGATGAGGCGCCCTGGAACTTCACGGTGGACACCACCGCCTTCCAGAATGGCCCCCTGGTGGTCGAGGTCGTCGCCACCGAGCTGGTCACGGGAGAGCTCTCCAGCGACTCGGTGGAGCTGGACGTGGAGAATTGATCCTCCTTGCTGCGGTGGCCTGCGACTACCTCCCCCTTGGCCCCGTCACCGATGAGTTGACCTGGGCCTCCCTGCGCGGCCACGAGCCACTGGCAGAGACCCCGGCGCTACCGGTCCTGCCGCTCAGTCTCTTCGGGGTCCACTACGACACGGACATCGTCATCGTCAGCGACCACCCCACCTACACCATGCACGAGTACGCCCTGGTGCACCTTGGAGGAGAAGAGGTCTGGTTCGCCAAGGACAGCACCGCCGACGGGGTTCAGACCATCACCTCCAAGCGTCCGGAGCTGGCGAGCTTCTTCCCGGAGGTCGCCGTGCCTCGGCACGTAGCGGCCCTGCAGGTCACCGATCTCAGCGACATGAACACACTGAACGTGAAGCTGGAGTACGAGAACCCGCTGGGGGAGCAGGTGGAGGTTCACTTTCGTGGTCCTCGCCCCTTGGAGGGCACCGAGGGTCGTCGCAACAGCTCCACGATGAACCACAGCCGCCAGGTGGTCAGCGCGGTGCTGGACGTGAGTGGGAAGGAACTGGGCGAGGCCAGCATCTCCTTCGATGGCGTGCCGGCGGGCATCGAGCGCATCGCGGGCATCCCGATCGCCGCCGCTCTGGTCCAGACACAGGCAGGTTTTGCGCTGCCCAACTACCGGGTCGAGCCGGCGGAGGGAGGCTTCCTCCTGGTGCGTCCTGCGGAGGGGGACTGGCCCACCCACAGCGAAGAGCTGTGGAGCTGGGACGGGACGACAGCCCGCCATGAGGGCTTCGAGTATCGCTTCGATGGAGGCCTTGCAGAGGCCTGGGTGCGCCAGGGTGAGCGGGAGGTCGCGCACCTTGTGCTGGACGGGCCTCTCCCTCCCGTGCCCTGGTCGGGCGAGCCGGTGGAGCGCTTCTTCCGGCTGGATGTCAACGGACAGATGAACGGCGTGGGACGTATCCGCGTCGAGAACGAGACCCTGTGCGTCGAAGCCGATGCACCCCGCTGGTTTGCCCAGAGGCCCATGCAGATGGTGGTACACAACAATGAGGTGACCGGGAGTATGGGATGCGACTGAAGACCCTGGTGGGCGTGCTCGGCTTCTTCTTTGCACTGGGCTGTGGCTGTGGTGTCTCGGACTCGGTCTGGATGGATACGGGCGGCTGGGTCATCCAGCCACCGGAGACGGGCTGGTGGGAGAGTGCCCTGGAGACGGCTGTGGAGACGGCGGATACCGGAGCCGTGGATGGAGACGGTGACGGCTACAACGAGTCCGAGGACTGCGACGATACGGATCCGGACATCCACCCCGATGCCCGGGACACGCCAGGGGACGGCATCGATCAGGACTGCAGCGGCTCAGACGCCCTGATCTACACCGCCATGAGCGCGGGTGGTGACAACGTGTGCGCCATCCAGGACGGAGACATCGTGTGCTTGGACAGCACGCTGGAGGGTGACTGGACCGAGCTCTGGGTGGCGGAGTCCGGCCTGACGGTCTGCGGGGCCCAGGGCGAGAGCTTGAGCTGTTGGGGTGAAGACGACCAGGGCATCCTCAGCGAGGCTCCCGGGATCGTGCCGGACCACCTGGCACTGGGCACCTGGCACGGCTGTGCCCTGGTGGGAGAGACGGTGAATTGCTGGGGCAGCGACCTGCACGGGCAGCGGATCCCGGGGGTCGGACCCTATGCCGCTGTGGCTTCCGGGCCCCATAGTGTCTGCGCCATCGCCGCGGGCACGGGTGAGTTGGTCTGTGCCGGCGCGGACTTTTCCGGTCAGTCCTCGCCGCCTGCGGGGGCCTTCGATGTGCTGGACCTGGGCGGCAACCAGGGCTGCGCCCTCGGGGCTGGAAACCTCGTGAAATGCTGGGGCGAGGTGAGCGGTGAAGTGCCGAACTTTGGCGTGGAACTGAAGAGCCTCACGGTGGGTGAGGACTTCGTCTGCGTGCTCACCGCGGATGGCGCCGCAGACTGTTGGGGTGAGATCGAAGCCCCGCCGCAGGGGCCCTGGATCGAGATCAGCGCCGGGAACGCACACGCCTGCGCGCTGGCCGAGGATGGGCTGCTGCAGTGCTGGGGGCAGGTCCCGGACCCGGGCTAGGCGGCTTCCTCGGCCTTCAGCCACTGCTCCTCTGCCAGCGCGAAGGCGGCTCGGGAGCGGGCGAAGGCGCTTCGGGCTTCCACGGAGTGGCCGTCGGTGATCGCCGACCAGGTTCGCGCCAGGTTGCGCTCGCCGCCGGAGAAGGCGCCGAAGTACTCCGCGAAGACCCCCAGCCCGTGTCGGGCGATGAAGCGACCGCGCTGATCCACCACCGGCTCGATCAGCTCGTTGACGACACCGTCGATGAGGGTCCGGGCCTCGGGAGAGTCCTGGTCCATCGGGAGCTCCTCCAAGAGGTCTCCGAGGGAGTCCAGGCGCTGGCCGATGGCCTGGATGTTGGCCAGGAAGTCCACCGCTTCCCCACCGCCGCTCTCGCCGCGGTGCTCGAGTTGAAGCTGGCGTCGGGCCAGCAGGGCGCCCGCGATGATGAACACGATGCCGATCCCCCAGCCGAGACCGCCCACACCAAACCACTCGGTGAGCCGAGCCATCGGCTTGGGAAGGGTGACGGCGGACAGTTCCTGCTGACGTGTCTTCAGCGCAGAGTCATTCGGGCTCTCCGCCAACTGCGCGTCCACCAGGGCCAGGTCGGCTTGCGCCAGCCGGTAGGTCACATGGCTGGGGCCGTTTCGACTTCCATAGGCAGCCGCCAGCGAGATGCCGATCAGGAGCAACACGAAAGCCAGGATCTTCTTCGGGTTCATCACGCGCCTCCCGAGGCCATGCGGAAGATGGACCAGGCCAGCTGGGTCAATGCCTCGCCGACGATCAGGCCGGCCGCGAAGGGCACCAGCTTCTTCCCGACGAAGACGCGGCCCTGGGTCTTCTCGAGACCCATGGCGACCACGCAGCCCACGCCGTAGGCCAGGGTGATGGAGAAGGGCAGGTACATCGCCAGCCCCACCAGCACGGCGATGCCGCCGATGGGGAAGACGCTCAAGGCGCCGCCCATGACCGCGCCGCCCAGGTACTTGTCGACCGCGGCATCATCGCTCGCGAGCGCCTCGATCATTCCCTGAAGCGCTCCTGCCTGCGGAGCGAGGAGGCACTCGGCGCTCTCCTGGATGCAGGCGGTGGACTGCGGCCCGAAGCCCGGTGTGCCGTCGCCGGGCATCTCCCAGAGCAGGAAGAGCACGCCGATGGCGACCAGCGGGCCGACCCAACAGAGCGTGATCTGGGCGATCTGCTGGTTGCGCGGTGTGGCTCCGACCAGGTGGCCGGTCTTGAGGTCGCTCATCATGTCCGCGCACTGGTTGGTCGCGATGCACACCGCGACGCCGATGAGGATGGCCGCGGTGATGTTGCCGCCCGTCAGGAAGTACATCAGGGTGACCGCGATGAGGGCCAGTCCGGAGAGGGGCGAGATGTCCGTGTGTCCGGTGGCGGTGGCCACGATGATTCCGGCCAGACCCAGCCACAGGGTGCCGACCACCGCGATGAGCAGGGCGTTGGGGACGCCGAGGTCGCTGGACAGCGTGGCTGCGATGAAGAGCAGGATGAAGGCACCGATCGCACCGCCACCCACGACCTTGGGGTCGATCTCCTCGGGGGACACGCCCTTCTCTCTCGCCATCTTTGCCGCCGCCGCCAGGCTCTTGAAGGCCCCCTTGACCGCGGGTAGGGCGCTGACCACACCCGCCAGTGCGCCACCGATGAGCATGCCGATGCCCAGGGGTCGCAGCATCTGGCTGTAGGCTTCGCCAGCCATGAAGCCGTCGGCCTGATCCAGCGGGAGGGCGTCGGGGGTCGGAATCCAACCCTGCGAGACGGCCACCGGCGTGATGATCCACCAGGCCAGGACACCACCGAGCGCGAAGGGCAGGCCGCCCTTGCCGCTGAGCAGGCCGGCTCCAAAGTTCGCGGCCGAGATGTAGAGAGCGATCGGAAGCCAGGCGGGGAGACTGACATTCACCAGCTCCAGGACCGAGGCTGCGTCGAGCTCCTCGGGCACGATGGCCAGGTTGACGAGGACGGTCAGCGCGCAGGCTCCGACGGCCCCGATCAGCAGGATGATGCCCTGGGAGAGGCCCTCGCCCGGGCTCCGTAGGAGGGTCGCGACGGCCACGCCGGAGGGGAACTTCAGTCGCTCGAACTCCACCATCTGCTTGCGCAGGGGGATGATCAAGACGATCCCCATCAGGGAGCCGGCGATGGCCGAGAAGATGAGTGGACCGATGGGAAAGTCGCCGAGTGAGGGGTCGTCGACGCTCAGCAGCAAGAGGGCAGGGAGGGTGAAGACCACGCCTGCCGAGGCGGTGTTGATGCCCGAGGCCACCGTCTGGTTGATGTTGTTCTCGACGATGGACTTTCGGCGAAGGGCCCCCCGGAGCACGGTGAAGCCGATGATGGCGGCCACCGTGGAGCCTCCCAGACCGAAGCCCAGCTTCAACGCGATGTACACGAAGGCGGCGGTCATCAGGACGCCCTGCAGGACCCCCAGGGTGATGCCCGGCAGGGAAAGTTCGGGGTAGGGCCTTGTCTTTTGCATTCAGCGCGCCTCGAAACGAGCGCGCCCATCTATCACGTCGAGGAAGACGGGCGTCAGCGCTTCACAAAGAAGGGAGGCAGGGCTTCGGTGGACTCCAGCCACTCGCCCTCCACCTCGTCCACCCGTGCCAGGGGAGGGCCGTGATGGCACCAGGCCTGGAGCTCCAGAAGGGCCCCCTCGGACCCCGCCGCCAGGATCTCCACCCGGCCGTCGGGCAGGTTCCGGACCCACCCGCACAGGGCCAGATCCGTGGCCTTGTCCCGGGTCGACTTCCGGAACCACACCCCCTGGACCAGACCGGAGACCACTAGGTGGAGTTGCATGGCGAACACCTACCCGGTCCCGTGCGCCTGAGACCACTCAGCCGAGCAGCGTCATCTGCCGTCCGGGTGCGGCGCTCAGGTAGGCCCGCGCGGTTGCGCCGATGTCGGGGGCCATGAACAGGCTTCCCAGAACCGCCGCGCCGTAGACGCCGCCGGTGCGCAGCGTCGCGAAGCGTTGGGGTGTGACGCCCCCCAGTGCGAAGACCTTCACCCGGACGCTGCGCTGGACCGCCGAGGCGAAGCCGGCACCGAGGGGCTCCCGGTCGTCTTCCGGCTTGGAGGTGGGCCGATAGATGGGGGACAGGGTGACGTAGTCCGCTCCGGCGCCTTCGGCGTAGAGCACGTCTTCATCGCTGTGTGCGGAGAAGCCCAGCAGTCCGTCGAAGCGGGCGCGCACGGCCGCAACATCGGCCACGCCGGGAAGGTGGAGCCCGTGTCCGCCGCCTCGGGCCAGCTCTTCGCCGGAGGCGTTCCGAGCGTGCACGATCAGTGAGAAGCGCTGGGAGAGCCGGTTCAGCAAGGCGACGAGATCGCGCTCCTCCATCTGTGGTTCGCGCACCAGCAGCTGCCGGACGCCAGCGAGGTGTAGAGCCTCGCTGTGGTGCTCCAGGAGCCGCCAATCACCCGGTGAGACCGGCAGCAGGCGCTGCATCAGCTGGTGATCACGCCGTCGAGCGGGCTGCTGGCCGTGGCGTAGAGCTTGCGCGGGATGCGGCCCGCTTCCCAAGCGGCTCGCCCGGCCTCCACGGCCAGCTTCATGGCTCGGGCCATCTTCACCGGGTCCTGTGCGCCGGCGATGGCGGTGTTCATCAACACCGCATCGGCTCCCAGCTCCATCGCGATGGCGGCGTCGCTTGCAGTACCCACCCCGGCATCCACGATGACGGGCACCTCGGCCTGGTCGATGATGATGCGGAGCTTGTAGGGGTTGGTGATCCCCAGGCCGCTGCCGATGGGCGCAGCGAGCGGCATCACGGCGGCGCAGCCGATCTCCTCAAGCCGCTTGCACACCACCGGATCGTCCATGCAGTAAGGGAGCACGACGAAGTCCTGCTCAACCAGCATGCGGGCCGCTTCGAGGGTGCCCTCGCTGCACGGGTAGAGGGTCTTCGGGTCCCCGATCACCTCGAGCTTGACCAGCCTGGTTCCAAGCAGCTCGCGGGCCAGCCTCGCGGTGACCACCGCCTCCTCGGCGGTGTAGCAACCGGCGGTGTTCGGCAGCAGGTGGATTCCTTCGCGGTCGATGAAGTCCAGGATGCTGCGCTCGCTCCGGGTCAGGTCCACCCGGCGGATCGCCAGGGTGACCATCTCGGTGCCAGAAGCGCTGTGGCAGGCGCGCATGGTCTCGTAGTCGAGGTAGCGGCCAGTACCGACGATCACACGGCTGGAGAGGGTCAAAGGGCCGATCAAGAGCATGGTCTCGACCTAACTTGACAGGGCCTCCGAGGCCGATAGGACTGCTCTACCGTTTGGAATCACTCCAGATCCGAGGCTCCGACATGATCCGCAAGCTCCTGGACCGGTACAACCACAGCAACCCCGCTCCCGTCGCTCAGGCCCACTGTGACGGTCCCTGTGGTGTCTACGATCCCGCCAGCGCCCGCATCGCGGCGGAAGCGGTCCTGTCGATGACCAAGAAGCTGCTGGCTCTGGAAGTTCCGGATCCCTCGGACAAGCAGGCCTACGTCAAGTACCACAACACCTTCAGCCGCTACGTGAAGATCAAGGAGGAGCAGGCCCACCTGGCGAAGGAGGAGCTGCTCGTTCTCTGGACCGACTACTTCAAGCCGCACCACATCGACGCCTACCCCGATCTGCACAACACCTTCTGGATGGCGGCGAAGGAGTGCTCCTACGCCAAGGTCGAGCTCAGCCTCCACCACGCCGAGGCGCTCATGGGCCACATCGAGACGATCCACTCGATCTTCTGGGCAACCAAGAACCGCGACGTCGGCTACTACACCGCATCCTGAGAAGCGCCCGAGCAAGGGACCTGATCCTGTGGAGCCTGGGCAGGCTCCGCCGCTTTCGTGTCGGTGGTCCCAGCATGGAGCCAGCGCTCACGGATGGGGACACCGTGCTGGTGGATCCGCGTGGTGGCGTCGTTCCTGGCGACATCGTCCTGGCTCAGCACCCCCTGGAATCGGACACCCGCATGCTCAAGCGCGTGGACCACATCACGCCGGAGGGGCGTGTCTTCCTCAAGGGGGACGGCACGGCCAGCACGGACAGCCGGGACTTCGGGGCGCTGCCTTCCGAGCAGATTCTGGGCGTGGTCCGATGCACCTTTCCCTGATCCGTTCTCTGGACCTCAGGCTTCGATGGTCTCGGCCGTTGAGCACTCTCCGGCAATGTCCTGCGACCACGCCGTGGCGAAGTCGCCGGGTTGGGCCATCAGGAACATCGTCTTCGTGAGGGTGGCCTCCAGCGTCATCGCGGCAGCGGAGAGCGCGCCCGCAGAACGCGCCGCATCGGAGCCGGCGTAGCGCCCGAGCTCCACCGCACCCTGCAGGCACTGGGTGGTGATGATGACCGGGACCGGGGCTTGCTCGATGGCCTTGGGCCAGCCCGCCAGGGGCAGGTTTCCGGCACCGAAAGCCCGGAGTACCACCGCCTTCGACCCGGCGTCGACCACGCGCTGCAGGGTGTCCGCGGGCATCCCCGGGAACACCGTCAGCACCGCCACGTCCCGCTCGAAGCCTCTCTGTAGGCGGAAGTCCCCCTGCGGTCGTCGACAGGGTGTGGGAAGGGTCGCGCTGACCCCCATCTCCACCAGGGCTGGGAGGGAGGGCGAGGAGTAGGCGCTGTAGGACTCCACGGACACCTTGGTCGTACGGTTTCCGCGGAGCAGTTGGCGTCCGAAGTAGATGCCGACCTCGGGCAGGTCGAGGGTCGCGCAGATGCTGGCGTGGACCAGGTTCATCCGTGCGTCGGTGCGCAGGTCAGCGATGGGTCGTTGGCTGCCGGTGAACACCACCGGTGCGTCCAGGTTCTCGAGCATGTAGCTCACGGCGCTGGCGCTGTAGGCCATGGTGTCGGTGCCGTGGAGCACGACGAAGCCATCGAACCCGCCGCGGTGCTCGGCCACCGTCTCGGCGATGGACTCCCAGTGGTCCGGGGTCATGTCCGTGCTGTCGATGTTGCACAGGCTGACGCCCTCGACCGTCACCAGCCTCTCCAAGCCACGCACGTAGGACAGGACGTCCTCCAGCGCCGGAGCCAGGGGTCCGGGCCGGCCTTGCATGACGATGGTTCCACCGGTGTGGATGAACAGGAGCCGCTTGCGCTGGGTGGTCATGGCCTCACCTCAGTAGGCGAAGAGCTCCTCGTCGTAGCAGGCACCATCCTCGATCTGGACACAGCTGCTGTCGACGACACAGTTGCGGTAGTCGGCGTGGCGATCCTGGAGATCCTGGTCTTCCCAGGACTCGTACAGGTACTCCTGCTGCTCGCACTGGAACTCGCAGTCGTTCTGGGTGGTGCTGGAGTGCTCGATCCCCTCGCACTCGACCAGCTGGCGGCAGGTCTGTTGGCAGGTCGAGTTGCAGCCCATCAGGACCGCGAGCATCATCATCATCACTACCAGATGGGGGCGCAGTAGCCCTGACCCATGCGATCGCAGTCTGTCTCGTGAACGCATTCCATCCACACGGCGGCCTGGCGCTCGTTCTCCAGCTCCACGGACTGGTTGCTGCTGGTGCGGGTGTAGGGGTCGTAGGTGCCGAGATCTCCGGGTTGGTCCAGAGCGTTCTCGCAGTTGTCCATGCAGGTATCGATCAGATCGCTCTGGGTGCGTCCAGGGCGCTGGATCGCGCAGTCTTCGATGGCGTCGGCGTTCACACCATTGCCGTAGATGCGCTGGCAGGTGGACTGGCAGTTGGGGCCGCAGCCGCTGAGCAACAGGAGCAGGGCGGTGGAGCCGAGGGCGAGAAGGGCGCGCATGGGGCCTCCAGAGTGGACGCACCGTATCCGCGTTGAAGGGCGGCAAGCAAGTCAGAGAGGCGTGATAATGCCGGACAATGCGGGTGCTGCACGTCACGCCGTACTTCCCACCTACGTGGGCGTACGGCGGAATTCCGCGAATCGTGGACGGACTGACGCGGGCCCTGGTGAGCCAGGGGGTGCACTGCTCAGTGTGGACCACCGATGCCCTGGACGAGCGCCGAGCCCGCGTTCCGGAGGATCGTGTGCACCACGGGGTGCGCGTTCTGGTGAGCCCCAACCTCTCCAATCGGCTGGCCTACCGTCACCAGCTCTTCCTTCCTCGCAGTGAGTGCCTGGATGGGCTCCAGGTGGATCTGGTGCACCTGCATGGCCATCGGCACCTGCTGAACAACCAGGCGGTGGCCTTCGCGCAGAAGCGCGGCATTCCCTACGTCATGACCCCCAACGGGACCCTCGCTCGGCATGAGCGGAAGGTCGCCCTCAAGGTGCTGTGGGATGTGCTGGTCGCCGGTCGGGTGCCCCAGGGTGCTGAGAGGATGATCGCGGTGAGCCGGGCGGAGGCCGCCCGTTTTGTGCAGGGAGGGGTCCCGCCAGAGCGCGTGGTGACGATTCCCAACGGGCTGATGCTCGAGGAGTTCGAGGAACTGCCCCGCCCGAACAGCTTCAAGTCGCGCTGGGGCATCGAGGGCCCAGTGGTCGCCTACCTGGGACAGATCAGCCCCCGCAAGGGTGTGGAACACCTGGTGAAGTGCTTCGAGGCCATCCAGGACGCCACGCTCGTCGTCGGTGGTAACGACATGGGTGCACTGGCACAGGCCCGCTCCATGGCCTCTTCGAGCGTGGTCTTTACCGGCCTGCTCGAAGGGAGAGAGCGCCTGGCCTTGCTGGTCGACGCGGATGTCCTGGTCTACCCCAGCACCGACGAGGTCTTCGGACTGGTGCCCTTCGAGGGTCTGATGTGTGGCACACCGGTGGTCGTGGGGGGAGACTGCGGTTGCGGTGAGCTCATCGCTCAAGCCGGGGCGGGTCTGTTGGTTCGCCATGCCGACGCCGAGGGGCTGACGGCGCGCATCCGCACCCTGCTGGACGACCCGGTTGCTGCGGGAGCCATGGCCCAGCGTGGGCGGGACTACGTGGAGCGAAAGCTGTCCTTTGCCGAGGTGGCCCGCCAGCACGTGGCACTGTACGAAGAGGTGAGCAGGAGCTTCCGGCCCTGGCCGCGGGCGACTCAATGACCGTGACCCTGGAGAGTCCCTATGAGGTGCTGGTGCTCGTCGCTGGCTCAGGCCCCACAGACCTGACCGGAACGCTGGTAGAGGCGGACGCTCCCATTGGCGTATTCGGGGGCAACTTCGCAACCCAGGTGCCCACCGGCCGGGTCTACCGCGATCATATTGAACAGCAGATCTTTCCGCGTCAGGCCCTGGGAAGCCGCTACGTAGTGGCAAAGAGCGCCGAGAGGGGCAATAACGTCAACGTCCCAGATCAACTTCGGATCCTGGCTGACCTGGACGGCACAGAGGTTACTTTTGAGCCGGCCATCAACCCGCCCATCACCCTGGATGCCGGCGACTACATGGAGATCCCCGCTGCCGAGGATGTGTACGTTACCGCAACCCAGCCGCTGCTCATTGGCCAGTTCTTCGCTGGATCCGCCGGAAACGAGACTCTGTCCGAGGGAGACCCGACCTTCATCCTCCAGGTGCCGCTTGCCCAGTTCCGGGACCGCTATGTCTTTACCTGCCCGCCTACCTACACCACGGACCGTGTTGCCATCACCGCGCCGGTCGGGGCCAGCATCATGCTTGATGACGTTCCCATTGAGATCTCCGAGGACCAGGTAGGCACCAGCGGCTATACCGTCACCACCATTGTTGTACCCGACGGTGAACACCGCATGATCGGCGACGTCCCGTTTGGCATCAGCGTCTACGGCTATGGTGGTCCTCCCGGCGATGACCCCAACAGGGTCCAGAACGTTAGCTATGGGTACCCTGGCGGATTGAACCTGAGCGAGATCAACCCCAAGGAGTAGTGTTCCTGCCCCAATGGATAGATTTTCGATAATTGAGGAGAGGGTGGGTTGGTTTATCTGGCCCGGTTGCGTTCTGCTAGGTCTCGGGGGG